>OHBW01000307.1_pt1 | contig 23578 bp, 15 predicted proteins | sample 1577411 | NCBI WGS metagenome assembly OHBW01 (sample SAMEA3879534, study PRJEB24766) | human gut metagenome | biome: human-associated habitat; feature: feces | place: USA | collected 1985/1987 | reverse complement strand
GTGTCTGTCATATTAATAAGTATTAAGATAAATATAATGTATACTAAGCTGGTAGCTTATTGACATAGCGGGTCGAATTTAGTATAAGATTGACATAAACAAAAGGTGCTTGGCGGTCATGTTACCGCAAATCGGCTATAACGAGCTCCCTCTGTATCGGACAGTATAAACCGACAAATTATTATGAAAAGGACGAAGAGATATGAAAACTAATGAAAAGAAGAATACTTCTGCTAAGAAGAAACTTATACCTGCAGTTGCAATGCTCACAACTTCCGCTGTAATGCTTTCTACTGCTACTTACGCTTGGTTTACGATGAGCAGAGAAGTTGAAGTAACAGGCATTAAGCTCACTGCTACAACTCCACAGACTATTGAAATTTCTTTGGGTCAGGCTACAACGAGCAATACACTGACACACGGCGTTGAAGCTACAGCTCCTAACTCTGACGATATGTGGACACACACTGCGGCAACAGGCTCTGTATACCAAGATTTTGGTAAATTAATTCCTGTTTCCTCTGTTGACGGTTTTAATATGTTCTACACAGAAAAGGCTACAGAGAATGGTAAGAAAGTTTCAGATGTTCCAAATCCTTTCACAAAAGCAGAAACTGCTGTTGGCTGGGAATTTAAAGAGGGCGGTAAATCCGCTGAAACAGGTGCCGTTGTAAATGCGGCTGAAAACGATGGATCAGGCTATTATCTTGATATCCCTGTTTGGTTTAGAACAACAAGTACTGACGCTGTAACCCTTGGTCTTGAAGTTGAAATCAAGAACAGTAGTGATGATGATACAAAGTCCGTGCTGTATAAGGCTGCTCGAGTTGCAATTCTTCCTGAAACAAAGAGTGCTCAGAAAGTATTTTCTGAAACAGGAGCAAAATACTATAAAGACGGAAAAGCGGTTGCGACAGCGGGTGCAACATTGGCTGCTTCTTATGGCGACGTATCAGCTGCAACTGAAGCAACTGTTACTGGTGGAAAGGTGACTAACCCTGACGCTACAACTCAGGTCGCAACTGTTACAGCTTCTACGGGAACAGGCTATGGTGGCGCTGTTAAGTATTACATTCGTGTATGGCTTGAGGGAGAAGATGAGGCTTGTTGGAATGCAAATGCAGGTCAGGACTTTGTAATTAACCTTAAATTCCATGACTTGAGCAACAAGTAAAATCTATTACATAACAAAAAAGACGCCGAAGAAATTCGGCGTTTTTTGGTAAATGGGCATAAAAAATAATTTTCCATATTTGGGGAAATTCCCCAACTTTTCTTTGCTTTTTGTCGAAAATATGCTATAATGATACATTGGAACAGGAAAGGAAGTGACTTGCTTTGAACGGTAATTCAACAGTTGACGGCGTTCGTGCTGTGGAGCTTTTCTATAGACCTATAAAAAATACCGACAGCGGCAGGGTCACTTTTTTGCAGTCGCAAAAAAGGCTCAATTCTCCTGCTATGGGTACGCTCATGCCTGCGGATTATCTCCCTGTGGCTCAGCTTTCCCACCGATGTGTTAGCATTTTCAAGCTTGCTTTCGTTCAGCTCTTGCAGGCTTTGGGCAAGTTTCACGAAAGGGAAGTGGACGTTGATTGGGCAAGTGTGTTCATGCCTGCAAGATTTTTAAGGCAGACGGAAGCTCCGAGAGTTGTGGCAGATTATTGCGATAAGTTTGGTGTGAAGTATGAGCGTGTCTGCTTTGAGTTGTCGCCTGATGTGCTTGATGAAGCTGACAGCACAGCGGCAGATAACGTGGCTCTTATGAGAAGACAGGGCTTTCATTTTCTGCTTACAGGCTTCGGCACTGAGGGCTTTAAAATGCTTAAGACCGCTGAATTCAAGGTAGATAATATCATGCTTGACGGCTCAGTGGCTCAGGTTCTTGGTAAGAGCGACAGGTATGATACCTGCGTGAACTCTCTGCTTAATTTCGTTTTTGACCTTAATGCTGAGGTCATAGCTGACGGAATTACTGATGATAAGCAGGTGAAACAGCTCAGCGGTATGCAGTGCCTTTACTATTCGGGAGAAAATGCAGGAAAATATATTGCGGAAAGATACGTTCGCAATAGAAATGAGTAATAAACGGGTGATACGGTTTTGTACGGTAAAAATATAGATAAAAATACAAGAGTAGTCGATACCCTTGCACTTCGCAGGACCGTCAAGGAAGCTAAACGCTATGTGGTATTGATGAGATTGCTTAAAATACTTGCCATTATACTTATCGCTATCGTGGCGGCGGCTTATGCGGTGTCTTATTTTTACGACAAGTATGGTAGCTTTACAGTTAAGATAAGTAAGTATGATATGATAAATCAGGGGCTTACTCTTTCGGAAACTCCTGACTATACCACGAGCAATTCAAGACTCAATGCGGATATCCTCTATGATATGACAAATATCAGTGGCGAAGATCTCCCTGATAATATCGACAAGATAAACGGCAGCCATAATGGCGAGGGGTATATAGCTTATACTTTCTATCTCATAAATTCCGGTAAAGACACACTTAGCTATGACAGCGAAATGACTATCGAGAACGTCACGAACGGTGTTGATGAAGCTATCAGAGTGGAGCTTTTCGTGAATGGCGAGAAAACTGTTTATGGTAAAACAAAGTCTGACGGCAGCGGTAAGGAAAGCGATTGCGACAAGGAGTTCGCCTCCTCTACTGAGGTCATGAAGGACCGACGTGAAAAGCTTGGTCCTGGTGAGAAAGACAAGTATACAGTGGTCATATGGCTTGAGGGAAATGACCCTGATTGTGTTGACAAAATAATCGGTGGCACAATGAAGCTTGGTATGAATTTCAAGATCGTTGAAACAACTTAAAGAATTAGAAGGGAGGAAGCCTCGGGTTTCCGAGGTTTTGAATTATGAAAAAAGCTTTGAAGATCGTTTTTAATGTTATCGCATGGGTGGTGCTTATCTTTGCACTGCTTATAACAATTCTAGTGTTCTCGTCTGATAAGAATAATGGTACGGCAAGTCTGCTGGGATATGTCCCGCTCACAGTTGAATCTGACTCAATGAAGCCAACTTTCAAAAAAGGCGACCTTATTATCTCAAAGGAAATAGACGATATCAATTCTCTGAAAAAGGGCGACGTTATCACTTTCTGGACTCTTATAGATGGCAAAAAGGTGAAGAATACCCACCGTATCGCAGAGGTACTCAATGATAACGGCTCTGTAGGCTTTATCACACGAGGCGATGCTAATAACGTAGATGATACATACACTGTTTATGCAGGTGATATAATCGGTCAGTGGAATGGTGCGAAAATAGGCGGCTTTGGCAAGGTAATGGATTTTCTCAGAACAAAAACGGGATTTTTCATTTGCATACTTTTGCCCATAGCACTGTTTTTCCTATTTGAGCTTTATAAGCTTATCGCAACCATAATCGAGATAAAGCGTCCTGCTATCACAGAGAGCGATGAGGAAGAAATAAAAAGACGTGCAGTTGAGGAATACCTTGCACAGCAGAAGAAAAAGGAAGAGGAAAATGCACAGCAGGAGAAAAATGACAAATAACTGCTGCTTGGGTGATACATTATGAATGGATTTCTGAAATGGTTTTTTGTTTTCATGTCGTCAATGCTTGCAGGCTTTGGGCAGATCTTCAAGGGTCTGTGGAACGGCATAAAACAGATCTTCAATATAAAAAACTACATAAGGATATTCAAGACCTACTCGGCAGACTTTGGTGCGCTGGGCTGGATACTTTCTGTGCTTGCAATTATCGTTGTTGTGGCTATCTTTGTGCTTATTATTTTTATGATAGTGCTTGCTGTGAGAAAGTACATAAGATTCAGACACTCTATCGTCAGCAACGAGGATCTTATCGAAGAAATATCTGACCTGCAGCGTCAGGTGGTCAAAATGACCAAGGAAAAAGATGAGATCATGGCAATGAAGGTGGCTCAGCTTGGCGTATATGATAACACCGCTCTTGCAGAGGGCGAGCAGATGCCTGCACAGGGCGAAGTTCAAACCATTGTGGACGGCGTTGTTCAGACTGCCGACTGCCGTTTTTCAAAGCTTATCGAGGTGGACAATTTCTACAAGACATACGAGCCGCCTGCTTACAATAATGACATCACCCTTAGCGGTATCTGCGAAGCATACAGAAACTTTGCCTGCTCAAGAATGCACCTTTATTATGACATAAAAACTATCCGACTTTTCATTGCTGGCATGGCTTCAACAAAGCTCATTATCCTGCAAGGTATCTCTGGTACAGGTAAAACATCATTGCCATATTCATTCGGTAAGTTCTTGCAGAAAGATACCACTATTGCTTCTGTTCAGCCGTCATGGCGTGACAGAACTGAGCTTTTCGGCTACTTCAACGAGTTCACGAAGAACTTTAATGAAACAGAAGTCCTCAAAAGAATTTAATCTTCTGAATACAATGACGATGTAAACTTCATACTCCTCGACGAGATGAACATTGCGAGAGTAGAATATTACTTTGCAGAAATGCTCTCGATTCTTGAAATGCCTGATCCTGCCGAGTGGGAGCTTGATCTTGTTCCTAACGTGTGGAGTACCGACCCTGTTCGCCTTGATAAGGGCAAGCTGCGTATTCCGCAGAACATTTGGTATATCGGTACTGCCAACAACGACGATTCCACGTTCACTATCTCAGATAAGGTATACGACCGTGCACAGCCTATCAATCTTGACGCAAAGGGCGTTGCCTTTGACGCACCTGACACGCCGCCTATGAATTTAAGCTTTGAACATCTTGATACACTTTTCAAGGAAGCTTTTCAAATGTATCCTGTTTCACAGGACAGTCTGAAAAAGATCCAGCAGCTTGACCTGTGGGTAATTGAAAAGCTGAGAGTGGCTTTCGGTAACCGTATACTTAAACAGATGAACTTGTTTGTTCCTGTATATGTTGCCTGCGGTGGCGAGGAACTTGACGGCATTGACTATGTGCTTGCCACAAAGATATTCAGAAAATTTGAGTCGCTTAACTTGGCAATGCTAAGGGAAGAGCTGAAAGAGCTTTGCACCTATATGCAGAAGCTTTTTGGCAGAAACACTATGAAAGAATCTATAGCATATCTTGAAAGATTGCAAAAACTGTACTAAAATTCGTACTCATAAACTTTGAGAGGAGGGACGGGCATGAGCGAATACAACGAACAGCGTGCAGCTTTTGACAAAGCTGTAAAGACGTTTGACGGCAATAACAGCTTTGCGGCAGCCCGTGCCTTGCTTCTTTCGGGCGAAAAAACTGTATCTTTTAATCGTAAGATAATCGAGAAGAATATAGATTCGTCCTGGCTCACAGAGATAGAAAAAGCTCTGCCACATCTTGATACTGTAATAAGAAATCCCAGAAATACCATTAAAGAAGTGGAAGAGATCGTGCCTATCGCTATGTCAAGGAAGATAACGGTAGAGTCCATAAAACATCTGGGACAGCACACCGATCTTATTCAGGATATCGACAAAAAGACTGGAAAGATAACTCCGTCAAAAATACTCAACATTCATAAAGAGGAAACTCTTGATACATATGAAAATAGATTTGTAAATACCCTTATCGACAGGCTATACATTTTTATAAATATAAGATACAATAAGCTTGTCCAGACCGCAGAGGCGCAGGAGGCTTATTCTTTTAATTATGACACCTCGGCGGACAGCGGCGACGGCAGAAAGGTCAACATTAGTTTTAAGATAGAAACTGTTGACAGTCTTGTCGGCGGCAGCAATGATACTGACGTTTGGGCAAGGCTTGAAAGGGTCAAAAAGGCTATCGAGGGCTATAAAGGCTCAGTGCTTTGTACCACTCTTGACAACGCTTTTATCAGACCGCCTGTTATGAGAACAAACGCTATCACTAAAAATGTGGACCTTATGGCGTGTCTTACCCTTTGGCAGTTTATCGAAAGCTACGATAAGGCAGGCTATGAGGTCAACGTTTCCGATACTGCACAAAGACCTGATGATTCTTATATCGAGGATATATATGGTCTGACCGCAATGAACTATATGCTTTTCCGCTCATATACCCATGGGGCAGATAAGTCGGAGGAGCTTAAAACTATAAAGAGCAAGACCCTCTCACCAAAGGTTGTCAGGCGTTTTGATAAGCAGACGTCTGATAAATATGATGTCATAGTTGGCGAGGGTGAACAAAGTAGTGCAAGTAAGACCGATATTGGTATGACTGCCGAAGAGGCAGGAAACCTTACGGCAGAGCTTGACCGTATAGTTGAGATAGAAAAGCAGTTTCTCAAAGACGAGGAAGACCGTAAGAGGGCTGAGGAGCTTGCGGCTGCAGAAGCTGAAAGAAAGCGTGCCGAGCAGGAGGAACTTGAGCGTCAGCGGCGTGAGGAAGAAGAGCGCATAAGGCTGGAGCATGAGGAAGCTGAACGCAGACGATTGGAGCTTATCCAAAAACAGCAGGCGGAGCAGGCTGCAAGAGAAAAGGCGGAGCGTGAGGAACGTGAACGCCGTGAAAAAGAGGAAGAGATCAAGCAGATCGCAAGACGCAAAAGGCAAATGGAAGAGCGCCAACGCCGTGAAGAGGAGCAGCGTGTCCGTGAGGAAAGAGCTAGGATCCGAGAGGAGAAAAAGCTCGTCCGCAGCAGCCTTGGATCTGCTATGGATCAGCAGATCAGCACGAATGAAGAAGCCGTGTCTTCAAGCTTTGTGTCAGAGTATGAATCCCCTGAGATCGCTGCAAAAAAGGCGAAAGAAGCACAACAGCAGCGTGAGCAGGAACGTCGTGAGCGTGAACGTGCTGAGCGTCTTAAAGCTGAACGTGAAAGCTTTGAAAATAAAAATATCAATGAGATATTTAAAGAATATTCCAAAAATCCATATTACATGGCAAAACGTGGCATAACATATGTTCTGGCTCACGCATTTGGGATCATACCTGTTGTGACGGATAATCCGGACTATATCAGGATGCTCAAAGTCAAGAAGGAAAAAGAACTGGCTGAGGCAGAGAGAAAACGTGCAGAGCGTGAAATTGAGATTATCTATGAAAAATATGCTCCGTATCTGAAATATGATGTAAAGAGGCGTATCAAAAACAGGCAGTTTAAAAAGAGAAAACGTCTTGAGCGAAAGAACAGACCGCCAAGACCATATATTCCGCCACAGCGCACCGCTGAGGAGCAGAAAGCTATTGACACTGAAATGAAACGACTCTATAAGGAGTATCATGTTTCAGCAGTTGGCAGAATGGCAAGGCATTTGAAAGAGAAATATAGGAAACAATAACACGGAGGGAGAGTCGTTATCATCGGCAAGGCGTTGAGGATAGTAAAAATAGCTTTGACAATACTTGGCTCTGCTGTGTTTGCGGCACTGCTGAGTGTGACGGTGTACATAATGGTCTGCGGCTGTATCGGCAAAACAGCAAGCATTTTTGGTTACAGCGTACTGAAGGTCGTGAGCGGAAGTATGGAGCCGTCTATACATGAGGGTGACTATATTTACATCAAAAGGACGGATACTGACAGCTTAAAGGCAGGGGATATCATTTCGTTCTACTCTCAAGATGATAGTATTAAAGGCGAGATAAATACTCACAGGATATCTGAGGTTTTGAGCGACGGCACTTTTGTTACTAAAGGCGATGCTAACAAAATAGAGGATAGCGTGACGGTGCAAAAAGCCAGCATTATTGGAAAATACTATGGAAAGCTCAGATTTTTCAAGTGGCTTGGGTCATTTGCATCAACAAAGAAGCTCCTCATACTGCTTGTGATAATCCCAACAGTTTGCATGGCGGTGTATGAGGTAAAAACTATCGCCAAGATAAAAATATATTCAAACCGTGAGGAAGCCTTGAAAGCGGCTGAGGAAGAAAAGGAAAAGCTTATGCGTGAGGCTGTTGAAAAAGAAGTTCAGCGGCTGAAAATGCAGGAAAACGAGAAAAAGGAGGCGAACAGCTTTGAATCAGGAAAAGATAATGAAGGCTAAAATGATAACGGCTATCATTATTTGTATTGCGTCACTTGCAGGGCTGTTCGTTTTTATCGGGCTTTATATGGACAAGTCCGAGGAAGTCAGAAAGACTTACATAAGCAAGTATATGGAAAATCTGTCTGCCGCCTCTGAGGAGATAGACACTTATCTTGAAAGCGGCAAGGATCTTCCAACGAGATATAACATGATACTTTCGGATATTGGTGCGGCAAGGTCGCTGGTGTTTCTTATCGACGATTATACGGAGGAGCAGAAGGCAATAAACGAACTGCATTACTGCTTGGTTAAATATCCTGAGCAGATGCAGGGCAAGCTTGAGGACGTAAAAAAAGCACTTGACCATATCACCGAGAATCTTGACAAAGGCTATAGGGAAGTCAACGAGATAGTTGATTCAGTTGATAAAATGGGAAATTAATGCAAGGAGGACAATAACGTGAGCAGTAAAGGGCAGCTTAAAAGAGAAATAAAGAAATGCAGACTTACTATTGAGGAAATAGAGCGTAAGAGATCACGTTCACAATCAGCACTGGTTCAGGCAATTCTTTTGCAGGAAGAGCCTAACGAAATGGACGTTGAGTGGTTCAACAAATACACAGGCGAGATAACCGCTTGCAGAAACCACATGATAGAATTGCAGAAAGAGCTTGACTCGATGAAATAATGGAGGTCGCCAAAGTGGCTGAGCATAAAGTGATAGAGAAAGCAGACAGCGAGGAAGAAAAGAAGAAACGCAAACTGCTTATTATAAAAATAATACCAGTTGCAGTGCTGGCATTTATACTTATTGCGGTCAGCTTGGCTTGGTTTACCATTGATAAAGCCCTTGATCTTGATTCATTTGGAATGAAAAGCGTAGATTCGCCATTTGAACTGAAAACAGTAGGCAGTGCCAATGTGCTTAAAGCTGAGATACTTGACAGCAATGACTACTCTAAAGTGTCTGATGGGAGCAACATCACTTCTGACGAGAACAAAAAGATCTACTGGCTTCTTGATGAAGAAAGCGGTATGACGAATGGTATTAATCCTGGTAGTCATGGAAAGCTTACTTTTTATGTTGTCCCGAACCAGTCGGGGGAAATTGAGATACAGTTCAAGCTGAGTATCACGGGGTATGCAGAGAATAAAAACGAAGACGCTGTTTCTTATGAAAAGGTTACTGAAGAAGAAGTAACTAGATTTATGAATGGACATATCATGTTTTTTGAGAAATATGATGAGAACAATCACACATATTCCGATTTTCTTCATGATGAAACATTCACAAGGACGTTTAAAGATTGTAAAGTAGACGTTCCGCAGGAAGTGAACGTATATTGGGTATGGCCGAACACGCTTGGTCAGATACTAATGAAAAGCACAGATGAAAATCTGACAGAGAAAAATGTGCTGTTTGATGATGACAGTAAAGAACGTTTGGATTTTGCGGAATATATAAAGGGTAATTTAAGCTTGTTCTTGTCAGGTGATGCCGATAAAGAACAAAATAAAAAGGTTATTGAGAATATACTTAATGGTGATAAATACAGCACAGCACAGTTATCATCACTAAGCTCCATGTATAATGACGCTGACGAAAAGATAGGTACAAAGGTGCAATATATCCTTGTTGAACTAAACGTATAGATAAGAATATTAACTTTGCACGGAGGCAGTTGAAAGTGAAAGCTAATAGAAATCAGAAAATTAATAGAATATGCCACAAGCTTTACAGCAAGTATCGCAAGAATGTTATTTCTTTAGCTACCGCTGCCGTATTGCTTGTCACGAGTATGCCGCTTGCAGACATTTCAGGTGTTGTGTCTAAAATGGTATTAACTGTCACCAATGCTATTACGGCTATGGCGGCAGATACATATACTGACATTTCTAATGATATCAAAAATGGCGTTTTTACCATACAGAATGCAGACGATTTTAAAAAGCTTCTTAATGCAGATCCTGCTGTCTATCAGAAAATCACAGTATTGTTTTCAAACAACCAATCTCAGTTTAAGACTTCTGATTTTACAGGAATAGAAAAAGGACTTGGCAATGAAGAATATCCTTTCAAGGGAACAGTCAAAGCAAATGAGGGTTCAGCTATTAATCTTCCTATTAATTTTGCTCTGTTTGAATATCTTAGTGACAGTGCAAATTTAGATACTATTATTTTTGCTAGACTGGAAGAAAAAAATTCAGCTTTGCTTGCTGAGAATGTTATACACGGCGATGTGGCTTCAGCTAATAAGTGGAAAATAAAAGCTGATCCTGTAGATGATTCAGGTGCTACAATTTATAAATCCTTCACGTCTGTTATAGGCAATATGAAAAAGGGAGCAACGGTCGATCTAGATATCACTCTAAGTAATGGTGTCAAGGTGGAAGTATCAGGCGGGGATAATGCAGGCCTTGCTTGTGGCACTATGGACGAAAACACAAGTCTTGCTGTAAACTTGTCAAGTAGTTCGCTTGACGTTTCCGGTAAATCGAACGCAGGTGTATTTGTTGGAAAAATGAGTGCTGATGCAACGCTGAACATTGACAAGTGCAACACCTTGACAGACGTAAATATATCCGCAAACAACGCAGGCGGACTTGTGGGCAGTGCAGAGAATGCAGAAATAAATGTCGGCAAAGGTGTCACCCTTACCATGACCGGAAGCGTTACAGGCTCTGTAACTGCGGGCGGTCTTTTCGGCTCTTATACATATAGTAAAGCCGACGAAAAGACATTTGACATTTCAAAATTCAGTGGCATGAAAATGGCACTTGCTTGTTCATCAGGAGATACCGCTGACAGTGCGGCTGTTGGCTCTGTTTTCGGAGTGCTGATAAACAGCGCAGATAGTGTAAAAATTAGTATCACGGGCACCGCTAATGATACTATTACTTCAAACTTCAATGGCACTGTCAGGGCAGGCTTTTATGGTGGTGTTGTCGGAAGATATTCTGCTAATGCTCTTAGCTCTGAACTAGCACTAAGTGATATCACTGTAAATGTGACTGGCTCATGCAATGCCCTTGATTTTGGAGGCCTTATTGGTAAGATAGGTGATAACAGCAAGGCTTATGTAAGCGTCAAGAATACCACTATAAGTATTAAGAATTCCACATCATCACAAAATAATTATGGCGGACTTGTGGGCTATGCTGATCAGGCTTTTATAGATGTTGGCGGCAAAGTCAAAGTTACTGCAAATGATGTTTCTGCAAACCAGAGCGTAGGTGGCATTGTTGGCAAATTTAATAAAAATGGCGTTGTAAGGCTTGGCGGTGAAACAAACCTTTCAGGCTTTTATCCTAAAGACCCTAACAAAAACAGATGTCAGATAGTAGGAAATAGAGGCAATGCTTTGATCTATAGCTTAAAAGGCTGGTCATTTACAAGGACATCTTCAAAAGTCATAGACGATATGGATTGGGGCGGAGTGCTTCGACTTAACAATTCCGATCTGCTTGAGAGTGCTGGCGGTGTTCTGTCTTTTGATGGATCAGGGCATACTGTTACAATAAATGGATTTACTAATAATAATATAACCATAAGCAATAGGGCAGATTTTGCCCGTGCGGCTTTGATCATGCAGCATGATAGCAATGATTTTGTTAAGTATAGCGGTGCTAGCAGGGCAGATATGTTTGCGGCAAATATCAGCCTTAGTGCAGATGTTGATATAAGCGACACAGGTCTAACCGGCTTTATGCGTGATAATGGTGAGGATACATTCACAGGCACTCTGAACGGCAATAGTTATACAATTACTATGAGCGTAGGCAAAGACGCTAAGATAGTTTTCCATACTCATAACGGACTTTTTGCAAAGACAAGCGGTGCAAAAATAAGTAATTTAACGCTTGTTTCAAAATTTAATATTGTCGGTGACAATGCTTCTGGCGGTGACGCTTGTTATATTGGTTCTGTATCTGCATACAACAGCGGAGCTTTGACTATTGACAAAGTGACCGCTGATGTGACCGCATCTCCAAGTGGTGCGTATACTAATTTTGTCGGAGGTATGGTTGGATATGTTGCTGAAGCCACAACTGAAGTTACATTCACTAATTCTGCTGTAACAGCAAATCTTACATACGATAATAGCACAACAAAGGTACATTGTACTTGTCTTGGCGGAGTTATCGGAATGGTAGGAGCTGTTACATCAACGCCTGCACCCGTTATTAAGTTTGATAATGTCACTGTTGGCGGAAATATAATTGATAAACACACAGGAAGTAACTCTAGAGTTGGCGGACTTATTGCAGAGGTCGGTGCTAAGGATAATTCAGCTTCTGTTGTACCTAATAAGATATCTATCACCAATGTTAATATTAATGCTTTAACAATAAATTCTAGTGGTAAATCAAATAGCGGTGGATTTTTAGGGCATAACTGGTATAGAGTAGAAATTGATCTGAATAGTTTGAATGTAAACAATTCAAGCTTAACAGTGAACAATGGCACAGAACTGGGCGGTCTTGTACTTTCCACAACAGGTTATTGGAGCATAAAAGAGGTTAGCTTTGACGGTGTGAAAGTGAAAGCAACAAAATGTATAAATTTCGGCATGCTTGCCTCAACTCTTTTTGGTAGAGATTATGACTCTTATGGCTTTGATTATTTTAAAGGTGAAAATGTCAATAATTACAGAAGCTCACGAGATGCAACTTATTTTGAACTTACTAAACCTAATGGATATAAGATCTCACAAGATACTAAGATAAATATAAGCCCAAGCTATTCGTATTTTGATGAGATAGCTCGTTGTAGTATTTATTATTCTTCTTCAGCTAGTTTTATGTCTAATCGTCAAGCCATAATTTCAATTCCTGCTGTTACAGCGGATGGAGAGCGTTTGCTTTATATGGACGGAAAGAACTGCAATACCTATCAAAATCAAACAACAAATAATGGTGCTGTGTGGAAAAATAATTCTTGGGCAAGATATTATTATAACCTTGATGTATATAAAAACGGTGAAGCCACCACAGGCGGAGCTAAGGCTGTTGAGTGGAGCGCAAAGCTTTTTGCGGCAAATAATATAAAAGCATATATTAATAGCAAAAATATAGATTTTCCAACAGATGCAGAAATAGATTTGACAGGATATTCATTTTATCCAGTTGATACAAATGGTTGTAATATAAAATCAAATTCAACTATTACTTTTGAAAATAATGGCTTTAATCAGTCTGAAATGGTATCAAGCAGTAATAGTGACAATTATGCCCGCACAACTGACGGCATGGATGGAACAAGCTTAAATAATGTACATAATCAACATTACATGATGCAGTGCGGACTTTTCAGGAATGAAAATGGAGCTGTTACCATAAGCGGCAAACTGACCTTTAAGGGAAATATCGGTAAGGTGAATGGTGGTTCAGGTGCATTGGTTTGCGGCTCGGTTGCTGACGACACCAATACTTCAAAAAAATCTGTCAAAATTATCGGCAGTATCGTTCTTGATGATCTGTATGTGAATGACGGTGAAAATATAAGCGGCTATGCCCCTTTGCTTATAAATAAGATAGGCAACATGACAGAGATCACTATACAGAATGTGTCACAGAAAAAACACAGTACGACTGCTGAAAAATATTATAAAGGCGGTCAGAATTACGCCGCAACAAGCCTTATAGGCAATGTAGGAAGCGAAAAGGGTCAAAGTATATCTCTGACTTTCTCAAATATCAAGCTTGACGCAAGTAATGAAAATTCAATTTTCAAAAATGCTACTTTGCTTGAAAGTTTTCAGCATTCTGACGGTGCAGGCTCTTCTGCAATATACAATTATAAATGGGACGACGATTGGGGTACAGACTCAGCTGGCAATATTAAGCATAATGTAACCTACGGAAAAGAAGTGTCTGACACCATAAAGAATCGTGTAGATGATTTGAGCAGGCAGAATAAATATCATGGCGATTGGAGTAGAGATGACAGGTATACTTCCCCTGTCAAAAATAACGCAACAGAGGAATATAGCTTTACAAGTTACAAGCCATATGTTGCTAAATCGTATGATGCCACCCAAAACTATGATGAGATAGACGTAAACCTTGAGCGACCATATCTGGACGAGGGTTGCGGAACATACTCTGATCCATATATCCTTGACGCTTCTACACTTGCAGAGGTCGCACGAGTTATCAGTACAGCCGCACCTACAAATGGCTGGGAAGTAAACTATAATGCAAATGTTTCTGCCGATAAATCGACTGTTAATGCTAATAGTGCTTTTTGTAAAGGCACTAATCATAAAACTTATACTTATGATGGAACAGGCAATTTCGTAAGCGGAACGAAAAATGTTTTAAATGTTTCAAAAGATAACATGATCAAATATCTTTGCGAGGCTTATTACAAGATAAATGATGATATAGTTCTCGGCAGTTCTTTTGCAGGTCTTGGCGGAACGTCGAACAGCTACATTTTCAGAGGCGTTATCGTTGGACAGCAGAGATCTGACGGAACATATCCAACTATCACCAATAACTCTGCAAGCCCTCTCATCAGGTTCAGCAGCGGAAGTGTTGTAAAAAATATCAATATAAAATATACCAAAGAAGTAACGCCTTCAAAAAACAATAATAATAAATTAAACTATAGTACCGGAAAGACGGAGTATTACGGCGGTGTTATGGGCGTTGTGTTCGGTGGAGATAATATCATTGATAATGTCAAGGTAACAAATCCTAATATAACATTTGCAAATAACGATAACAGCAAACAACATCTCATTACTGCAGGCGGATATGTTGGCGCCATAGTTTACGGCGGCGTTATTTTCAGAAATATGGACATCGTTGCCAAAGATAGTGCGCTTACAACCAACAATACTGAGGCAGTGGGTGAAGACGTATATACCAATCTTTTTATCAATCCATATATAGGCAGAGTTGTAAACGGCTTTGCTATCGAAGAGGGAACAACGTTTGGTAAGTCAACTAACCTTAACAATGGCAGGAAAAATTATCTCATCACGCAGTTTAAGAGTGAGCTAAGTGATGATGAGAAATTAAATGTTATTGCCGGCACGACCAATACTATTGAAGTACCTAATGCACAGGCGTTGTTTATGCTGTCTATCATATCACAGTCCGGTATGGGATATACAGACCGTAATAACAATACTTGCGGCTATGGTCATTATACTTTTACTCGAAATGCAGACTATTCAAAAGTTGGCACAGCTACATTGACTTCTGATGATAAAGATTACAAAACTGCGCTCTCAGATTATCAAAGACTTGAAAAGGCTACAAGCAGGGAATATGAAAAGAAAAATTCTGTAATGCTAAAAAAATATACAAAGCCAAGTGAACAAGGTCTTTATGAAGCAAAGTGGGCACACGAATTAAATAAGAACTTTACTGTTGAACTCACAGGAAATGGAACCTATGACCTCACCGGAACCGGTTTTCGTGGTATAAATCAGTTGTTTGATGCAAAGGATAGTAACCTTGGCGACATTAAATGTGATTATACTTTGTCTTTGACAGCTATCGAAGGAAATAATCAGACTATAAAGCTCGATACAGATATAAAAGCCTATGCTGTGAAAATAACGGATAACAAGAGCGGTAGCACTATTGAATTCCAAGATGTGGATAACTATAAATATCGTACCGCATTTGCCTCCGTAAAAGGAGTTGGGTTGATAAACTGTTCAACGTATGCTTTAACTGTAAATAACCTTAAGCTTTCCGGCAAGATCAGCGTTAAGACGTATAACAACGATGGACAATCGTATGTTAATGAAGACCTTTCTACAGGTGGTATCGTTGGCGGAGTACAGAATTCTTGCAAGTTTATCGGAATAACATTGACCGATCTTGAAATATATGGCGCATATACTGTGGGAGGACTTATAGGAAAGTCAACAAATGATATCAATATAAGTAACGTTAAGTCTGAAAACAGTGGCGTTTATGTGTATGGCGGATTTGAAACAGGCGGTCTTGTGGGAAATTCTCAGAAAGGCAACGAATTCGCTGTTAAGGATTCTAAGATAAAAATTAATAAAGTTGAATTTGCTAATCTTGATAAAGGCACAAAAACTTGGTTTGGCGTAGGTGGAATCGCAGGCTCTGCAAATATCAAAACGACAATAAGCAATGTTCAGCTTACAGCCTATAATAAAGACAGCTTTATCGGTTCAAAAAAAGACAATAAACCCCTTGCAACCCAGACAATGAACGAGGGCGGTCTTATAGGACTGTCTAACGGAGCCTGCACAATAACAAACACAAGCGTCAGCGTCGATGTTTATGGTAGTAATGCCGGTGGATTCGTTGGAATAAACAAAAACCAGTTGTCTATCAATGACTGTTACTATGGAGAAACATCTGAAACATCAGCTTGCGGTGTTTATGGCTATACAAGTTCAGGCGGAATGGTCGGCACACAAAATGCGGCTGTGACTATATCAAAGTCTGCTGTAAAAAATGCAGCGATAGGTATACCAACCGCTAAAACTGGTGATGCAGGTATCGGAGGTTATGTTGGTATAAAAGCTAATGGTGATCTGAAGATAACTGATTGTGAAGTCAACAATGTTACTCTGTCAGCAGAAGATAAGTCCAATGGTGCAGGTGCAGGCGGTGTGATCGGTCATAATGACCGTGGAAGCACATATGCTTATGATATTCTCATAAATAAATTAGGCTATGTAAGAGGCAACAACAGCGTGTCTGTTTCTAACTTGATAGGTTGGAACAATGATAAAAATCTATCATCTAAATTTATCGGAGTATCGGTAAATAACACGGATTGTTTACCTGATATACAGTATAATGCTTCACAGATACCTGCCAGCTTCACCGCAGTTCACTCCGACTACAATGGTACTCAGGACAATACCAAAAATATCGGCGAGGGAAGCGGCACGCACGTTGATAACTATTCACCTTATGTCAATATAAACCCAAGCGTTACTGTAGGCGGTAAGACTTTCGCAGGTGATTTTGTTGGCGGAAATATGCAGACTATCATTAGTGACGCTGCTTCTTATACGAATGGCACAAAGACAAAATCCTATGGCATAAACAGTACTATAAAGACATATGCAGAGAATTTGGATAAATCAAAGCTTATAACATTCGGCAAAGCTTCTGAGCTTGATGTTCAGGAGCTGAACGATCTTCCTGTTCTGCTTATAGATGATAACTCATCGTTGAATATCACACAAATGCTCGCAAAGTATATCTCAGTTCTGACAAATTGTGATGTTTGCGACAGCAGTTCAAATAAGCTGAAAACAACAGATCTTATGAATGTAAGCACAGCGACTTATGTGTATGATAACGATGTTTTGAAAAAATCAGACAAAAGCACTCTTACGTTTAACAGCAAGACAGGATATTTCAAGGTCACAGACGGTCAGTATGACAATGACGGCACAAACAGATTTACTGTCATTACTCTTGATTATATCGACCCAACGGGAAGTGACAAAACTGCTCTTAGACTTCATATTCCTGTTTTTGTAAGAAAGGTGCTTGATTTCAGCTTCCAATCTTACGTTATCTCAGGCACAGACTATAACCATTCTCACTATACGGATAAAACAAAGCTTGCTTTTGAGAGCTTTGATGCACCTGTTACTACTTATTTTAAGTATTCCTATTACAAATCCGCTAACGAATGGGAAAAAATGCTCAATAACGGTGATAGTCTGCTTTGGAGCTTTGATAAAAAGCTTTATCTTATTGGTGATAATGCCACTGACAGTGGTGTGCTTACCGATGATACAAAGCTAACTCTTGTTGATGCAAATAACAATGACAAGACTTATCATTCTACCGCAAGTGATGCTAAGTTTAATAAAACAACCGGTGAGCTTGACTTGACAAATATAAGTGGCTTTAAACCGGTTACAATGAATGATGTACTGTTAAGATATGCGTCGGTAACAGCTAAAGAATCATCTGACGGAACACTTGTTGAGGCAGCTGATGAAGCTACAGCTACTGTAAAAACAAGCGACGGCAAGTATTATAGACCTGCTGGTGAGAATGAAACAGGCGCTTATAAGATAACTGTTTCAGCGAACAGTGATACACCGAAAAATGATAATGACGAAATGATAATAAGCGAGAACTATTATCTCACTATCATCATTTCGGAAAATGAAGGTTCAAAAAAGGTCATCAAGAACTTTGTGAATTATTATAGCGGTAATAAGCCAAGAAAACTCAATGGTAATATTCCTACAAATCTTGTCCAAGTGACAAATAATGACACTGGCGCATATGTTATTGCAAACTTTTTTACACAGCTAGTAAGTGTGACGGCTCATGACCCGGAGGAGATAACAGCGTCAAATAATTTTGTCCGTGCGACAATGACGTCAAAGATAAGCATTGATCAGAGTCTTAGAGATACATTTAATGGCTATAAGAGTGACGATTTCAATATGTATCAGGCTTTTAAATTCTCTATGAAGAGCTTTGATGAAAACGATGCGGTAGCTAATGCAAAGATCATTGCAGGAACTTCGGTGAATGTTGATTACAGCATTTTAAACAGTTCAGACACAGAGTTATCAAACGCAAAAATAAGCAAGACTGAGACACTTTCAGAAGCTAAAGACAGCTATATGCTGATGTATCCCGATTCGGTCTACGATTATATCAATAGTGACACAAATGGCTCTATAACTGTCAAGGCTGATATTAGCTTAACTTACGGTACTGCAGGGATCATAGATCAGTTCCCTGAGCGTAAGGACGGGGATACAAAAACCGGTATAGGAGTAAATGCGGCGTCTTACGTTGCATATAGTCAGAACAATATTGAGAACAGTTCTATCTCTGCAAGCGGAGTTATGCCTGCCAGACGCTACTATAGAAAGGCAATGACGGTGGCACAGTTAAACTATAACGTTGCAGAGTCAACGGTTCTTGAATCGAAGGATTCACCATTTTCGCAGCTTGGTATCAATGCCAAGGATATGACTACAGGAGAAATGGCAATAACAGCAAATGCTATCTATGATCTGTCTGCTTTGAGTCGATCAACAAAGGATAGTGGCAAAAAAATACAGTATACCTTGAAGCTTTATGTTAAGGACAATAGTGGCGATTATAAGCAGACAAACGATATTAGCAAATATCTCAGCAGCTTTACTTTGGAAAACGCCACATCAAGCAGCGGCTTGAATGGCAAGGAGTGCGTTTTTACCACTGACTATAATGGCGAAGAACAAAACACAGCCGTTACGAAATTTACAGTAAAAACAGGCAAGGCTTTTGAGGAGCAGGGACTTACCTATGCAAACTACAGAGTTGAGCTTACCGCAGTATTGCTTAATGACAACAACTCAGTTGTTAATGGAACTACCTCAAGCGACTATGTTGTTTACACAAACGCAAAAATAGAAACAGGCTTTATAAATTCATAATAAGCAGGCATTTTCAGGAGAAAATTATGACAAAAAGCATTTTTGGAAAATTCAGAAAATTAGAAAATAAGAAGAAGCTCCAGCTAGTCATAGCAGTATCTCTCTCGGCGGTACTGCTTGTGGCACTGCCTGTTTATGCGTGGTTTACTCACAAACGTTCTATTGCTCTTACAACAAAAATAAATGCCCCTACTCAGCTTTATATCACCGCAGGAAACAAAGAATCTGTGGCAAATCTTGAAATGGCAGATATTGACGTTGAGGACGGCAGTTATAAAGACTTTGTTTTCGGCATAGGCGGGGCAGACGTGCAACAATATCAAATACAGCTTGCACATACAACGAATATCCCTTTTGAGTATGAGATATACCGTGCGAAAGATGTGCCGGAAGCTGATAAAAATAATGATACTGTAGTTTATGTATCTGATGAAGAGAATAAAACGTTTTATTACAATATAGACGGCAATAAGATCTCAGGACATTATCTTAATCAGCAAGGCTCGGAGATCATTGCTGACAGCACGCTTCACGAAAAGTCTTATGACAGCTACGGCAATGTTCAGAAAAATTCCGAAGCGCTTTATTGGCAGTCGGACGCACTTGCAGTAACTGACAACAAAGACCCGTTTTGCGATTATTTTATAATAAGAGTAAAATGGAATGAAAATGTCCAAAACAATAAAGAAACTGATATGGTCTACCTGACAGTTCAGAGAAAGTAATAATTCACAAAATAGAGAGGAGGGCGGCTGTTATGAAAGACAAATTTATAAAAAAGCTTAAAAGATCGTGGCTTGCATTATGGATAGCTTTTGCGGCAGCCGCACTCAGTACTATTGGCGTCCTGGCGGCTTATACCAGCGTTTCAAGTGTAAAGCGAGTTGTGTCCACACAAAAGGGAGCTGGCATGCTGTTTTCATCAAATTATCTTACAACAGATGAAAGTGATCTTCCAAGGACGATAACATTTAGCAGTATGGAAACCTCGCCTTGTGTGACAGTTAATGTATGCAACTATCCGCAAACAATGATAAAGCACAATGATAAGGATATCACATACACCATTACAGTTGAGCTTGTGGACAGCCACGGAAATGCCGTTACCGGAGAAGAAGCTGCAAAATATTCAGTTGAATATAACGGCGAAAAAAAGACTTTTGGAAGCAATTCAAAAATAGAGTTTTCACTTCTGAAACTTATGGCTGACGATTTCAACAAGCATGAATTTGTGCTGACCTTTGATAAGTCGCAGCTCACAAAGTCTAATATATACATGAAAGTGACAGCCGCACCTACAGATCAGGCAGAGTTGAAAACGCTCTCCGCAAAGCTTGGCGTTATCTATATAAATGATAACACATCAGCAACATGGACAGGCACATTCATTGACAACGCCGCCTCGCCAAAAGATCTTGACGGCTTCAACTACCGTCTGTCAGGCAGTGGCGAGGGTACTGTCACACTGACATGGAACACAAAATATATTGATATTAGCACATGGTTTAAAAACACTTACAGCCTGAATGTTTCCACAGATGTAAATACAAAAATTGCCACTGCAACTATGAAAGTCGATTCTGCCGAGAAAAATCAATATGATATTCAGTTCTATCGAACGAACGGCATTAATGGTGCAGAGCAGTGGTCTGACGGTAATCATACCAATATTACGGTGAATGGAACGGGATTTGTATCAATGAGTTTCACTCAAGGCGCAGCGAAAGAAAATTAGAATATGTACAAAAAAACGGACTGCAAGCAAAATGCAGTCCGTTTTCTTTTGTAGGGGCGAACAGTGTTCGCCCGTTATTATATCCGTGTAATGTTCAGTACGAAAGCTTAGAGTGCAGATTTCAAAGCCTCAGCAAGCTGAGCAGGACATGATGTGCCGCGTCCGTTGCAGTCGATACCCTCAAGTCTGTCAATAACGTCTTGAACCTTCATGCCCTCAACAAGCTTTGAAACACCCTGTGTGTTGCCGTTACAGCCGCCTGTGAAATGCACTTTCTTTACGATACCGTCCTCTACTTCGATATCTATTTTTCTTGAACATACTCCCTTTGGAGTGTAGCTGATCGTTGCCATTTGAAAAAACCTCCTAAATTCTTGCTACGCCTGTCTCTCTTGCAGCCTTTGCCACAGCCTCAGCCACAGCGACCGGTACTGATCTGTCAAAAGAGTTCGGCAGAATAAATTCCGCATTGAGCTTGTCCTCAGGCACACAGCCTGCGATAGCCTTTGCGGCAGCCATTTTCATTTCCTCATTGATGTCAGAAGCCCTTACTGCAAGCGCACCCTTGAAAATTCCTGGGAAAGCGATAACGTTGTTTATCTGGTTAGGGAAGTCTGAACGTCCTGTGCCAACAATAAACGCACCTGCCGCCTTTGCTTCGTCAGGCATTATCTCAGGAGTCGGGTTAGCCATTGCGAAAAGTATAGGCTTATCGTTCATGGACTTGACCATTTCAGCGGTCACAAGCTTTGGCTTGGAAACGCCCACGAAAGCGTCTGCACCCTTGAGTGCGTCAGCAAGAGAGCCATGGAGCTTGTTCTTGTTTGTGACCTTAGCCATTTCAGCGTGAGCCTCGTTAAGATAATCATCGCCCTCGCAGATTATTCCCTCACGGTCTACCATGATAAGGTTGCCGATACCGAGAGAAAGCAAAAGCTTTCCTATAGCACAGCCGGCTGCACCTGCACCGTTAATTACCAGTGTAATGTCGCTTATTTTCTTGTTTGCTACCTTGCAGGCGTTCATAAGTGCCGCACCGACAACGATAGCAGTTCCGTGCTGATCGTCATGGAAAACAGGAATATCAACTTTTTCTTTAAGCTTAGCCTCTATCTCAAAGCACCTTGGAGCAGCGATATCTTCAAGATTTATGCCGCCAAAACTGTCTGATATCATGGCGATGGTGTTTACTATCTCGTCAACGTCATTGGACTTTATGCAAAGTGGAAAAGCGTCAACGTCTGCGAACTCCTTGAAAAGTGCACACTTGCCCTCCATAACAGGCATACCTGCCAGACCGCCAATATTGCCAAGACCAAGCACAGCAGAGCCGTCTGTGATAACAGCCACAAGATTTGCACGTCTTGTAAGCTCATATGAAAGGTCAGGATCTTTCTGTATCTCAAGGCAAGGCTGAGCAACGCCTGGTGTGTAAGCCAGCGTCAGGTCTTTTGCATTGTTTACCTTTGCTCTTGAGCAGACCTCTATCTTGCCTTTCCATTCTCTGTGTTTCTGTAGGGATTCTTCCATTACGTTCATTTTATACAGTCCTCTCTATTACAGCCAAACTAGGCTTTGTTACGCATTAAAGGAACATTACCGCATGATAATGTCCCTTTATTATACCATATTATTTCTCTGTTTTCACAGCCGCTTTGTTAGCTTTTTGTGAATTTATATGAATGAGCTTGAACAGCTTATCAAGATTTTCCTTGTCAGTGGTCATGCTTCCGATATGTGTCATAGTCTCATTATACAGACCGTGGAAGTCAGAGCCACCAGTCACTATCAGGTCATGTTCCTTTGCGATATCCACAAGCTTCTGCTGTTGAGTTGGAGTAGCAGAGTAATGATAAGCTTCAATTCCGTCAAGTTTGCCTGCCTCTATAAGTTCAAGAAGCAGCTCAGTGTTGTTGAACATAACAGGGTGTGCCATAACAGCAACGCCCTTTGCGGAATGGATAAGATCAAGCACAAAGTTTACGTCAGGATATTCACGGGTCACAAGACATTCGCCGTTTGGATATGCAAAAAGCTTGTCGTTCACAGAGCCGTAAAGCTCAGTGGCATAACCGTAATTCACTAATGCTCTCATGATATGCTGTTTAAAAATGCTCTTTGAGCTTTTTGTGTAGTGCAGTACAGCATCGGCAGGGATAGGATATCTTGCCATTACCTTTTCTATCATTTCCTTTGCACAGTCTTTTCTTATCTGGCATGACTTCAGGCAAAGACCCTCGAGCCTGTCAGGTTTCTGCGGTGCATAGCACAGAATGTGTACTTTTGAATTGCGCTTCTTGTCCCATGCGGAAAGCTCTACCGCAGGAATGACCTTGACCCCATAACGTTCGCCAAGTATTTGCGCTCTGTTTGATGATGAAAGAGTGTCATGGTCTGTTATCGCAAGAAAGTCAAGTCCCATTCTTTTTGCCTGAACAATGACCTCTTCTATACCAAGCGAGCCGTCAGACAGCGTTGTGTGA
>OHBW01000302.1_pt1 | contig 23801 bp, 26 predicted proteins | sample 1577411 | NCBI WGS metagenome assembly OHBW01 (sample SAMEA3879534, study PRJEB24766) | human gut metagenome | biome: human-associated habitat; feature: feces | place: USA | collected 1985/1987 | reverse complement strand
TGAAGTCATCAAAAACATCATTCTTGAGAAATTGCATTAGCGGGTGGAATGTACGGGCAAATCTAAGCTGGATGAAGTGTTGTCTATGTCACAAGATTAGATTAACTTTGCCAATGCATAGGATTCTTATAGATTACTAGAAGCTTCTAATGCAACACTGTCGTATAAATGCACACTAACAATTAAAACACAATATTATGGGATTACTTTGGAGTTTACTAATCGGTCTAGCTGCGGGAGCTATCGCAGGTTGGATCATGCGTGGACAGTCTCTAGGATTCTTATGGAACATCATCATCGGTATGCTCGGTGGTGTCGTCGGAGGCTGGGTCTACACCCTCTTTGGGGCGACTGAAGGAACCTCCTGGTGGGCACAACTCGTGTGCGCTGTGGTAGGAGCCTGTGTCATCCTATTTATCGTAGGACTATTCAATAAAAAGAAAACTAGGTAGTAACATACTATACTAACACTCTATTACAAAGAAAGAATTATGAAGAAGTACGTTTGTGATGTATGTGGTCATGTATATGACCCAGCAAAGGGCGATCCCGATAGCGGTATAGCTCCAGGCACACCTTTTGAGGCTCTGCCCGATGATTGGGAGTGTCCTGTCTGTGGCGTATCAAAGGATCAGTTCTCTCCAATGGAGGATTAAGCCTTGTGCCACGTCATCACTAGATGACATAACTCAAGAGAAGCGTGTCCTATGCACAGACTAGTTCGTAGGACACGTTCTTTTTATTGATTAAGTAGGACAGAAGTCTCGGTAAAATGGTTAGATAGACCCATTTCTTACCGAGGAATTTCTCAATGCTCACGTGGAGAAAAAAAAATGTCCACGTGGATAAGAAGTGATTCCTCCGAAGTTTCATTTGATTCTTCCGAAGAATTTTTTCTCGTCCACGTGGACAATATTTTTTCTCCACGTGAGCATTTTCAGATCTTCACGTGGAGACTGGATGACTACTTACTAGCCTCGATATGTGTGGTGAGCTGCTGGAGTGCTTTCTTGAGTGTGATGGGGAGTGCTAGCCACTCGCTCTCATCGTGTAGTGGTACCCATGTGCCATCATCTAGTAGCGGTAGGGGGCTATTGTCGGGGAGTATGGTGTAGTAGCAGTCTATGTAGAGCTGTCGGTGCGTGAGTCGATGCTTATAGCGTCTGAAAGGGTGTATCTCGCACTGCTCTAGCGCTACAGGTAGCGCTGGTAGTGACTGTAGGAGTAGCTCCTCTTGCGGAGCTACAGGCTGGTCGTATAGTAGTGTGGGCTGGTAGAGCTTGGCCCATATATCGCCCGTAGGGCGCTGGTAGAGTATCGTCTGCCAGTGGTCTGGTTCTCCCTTGAGTATGAAGAGGTAGCCTAAGTGTCGGGGGTGGACGGAGAGCTTGAGCGCTTTGCGTGGCAGACCTGCTCGCTCGGGACTATCGGCAGAGGGGCACTCGCTACGGACGGGACAGCGGGTGCAGTCGCATAGCTGAGGCGTGCAGATGAGCGCGCCTAGCTCGATCATCGCTTGGTTGTGTAGCCCTGGGTGCGGAGCCTTTTCGACCAGTTGTCTGGCTAGAGTGGTGTAGTACTTCTTTCCCTGGGTGGTGTCTATCGGCTCCTCAGAGGCATAGAGCCGACTCAGTACGCGGAGTACGTTGCCATCGACGGCGGGGTATGGCTGATCGTAGGCAAAGGAGAGGATGGCTCCAGCCGTGTAGTCTCCAATACCAGGGAGGGCTCGCACTGTCCGATAGTCTGTCGGGAAGGTGCCTCCAAGCTCCTGAACGATGATCTGAGCTGCACGATGCAGATTGCGTGCACGACTGTAGTAGCCCAATCCCTCCCAAAGCTTGAGTACCTCGTCAAGTGGAGCTACTGCGAGGTCTGAGACGGTGGGGTAGTGCTCGACAAAGCGTAAGTAGTAGCTTGTCCCCTGATCTATCCTTGTCTGCTGTAGGATCACCTCACTGAGCCATATACGATAGGGGTCGTGTATGTCTCGCCAGGGCAGCTTACGATGATTCTCTTGATACCAGCCGTGGAGCTTGGTGAGCAGTGTACTCAAGTGTGGAGCGTCTTTAGATAGAGAGCATGTGTAGCAAGTCGATGAGGTCTGGGTCGATGCGCTTTTGCTTTTTCGTAGCCTTGACAAAAGGTACGTAGACGATCTCATCGTTGTCGTATCCGATCATCACATTGCGCTGCTCATCGAGGAGTGCCTGCACAGCAGCAGCCCCCATACGACTACCCATGATGCGGTCGGTAGCACATGGTATACCGCCTCGCTGTAGGTGCCCTAAGATGGTGACACGAATGTCAAACTTGGGGTAACGACGCTTGAAGTCATCTGCGATGAAGAGTGTCTGCCCCTCACGCTCACCACTCTCGGTGACGAGGATGATACTACTACTCTTGGTCTTGCGGAAGCCACTCTCGATCATCTTCTTGAGCGACTCGATGCTGGTTGGGTCTTCGGGAATGAGAGCACCCTCTGAGCCAGTAGCAATAGCACCATTGAGCGCTAGGAAGCCAGACTCACGTCCCATCACCTCGACAAAGAAGATGCGCTCATGGCTGGAGGCGGTATCCCTTAGTTTGTCGACAGCATCCATAATGGTGTTGAGAGCTGTCGTATAGCCTATCGTCAGGTCGGTGCCTGCGAGGTCGTTGTCGATGGTAGCGGGGATACCAACGATGGGCAGGTTATGCTCATTAGCAAGGAGTCGTGCACCCGTTAGAGAGCCGTCACCACCGATGACGACGAGACCATCTATCTCATTCTCCTGGATAACTTGGTAGGCACGAGCACGACCTTCGGGAGTCTCAAACTCATGGCTTCGCGCTGTCTTGAGGATAGTTCCTCCACGCTGTATGATATTGCTTACGTTCTCGACGGTCAGCTCGATGATATTGTTTTCGATAAGACCTGTATAGCCCTTTATAATGCCACAGACGGAGATGCCATGGTACAGAGAGGCTCTAGCGACGGCCCGTATAGCTGCATTCATGCCAGGGGCATCACCGCCCGATGTGAGTACGCCAATGCGTTTGATGCGATTCATACTTGAGTGTGTTAGTTTAGATAGTGATCTACATCACAAAGGTAGCACTTTTACCTCAAGTAGGGAGCCTAAAGCGATATGAGCAAACCTCTATCCGCAAAGCTCAGATAGTGTGACCGCTCGCCATCGGAGGTGACCGAAGCGTGGTAACGGCCGAGGATAAGGTGGTCGTTGAGACGTATGTTGCAGACAGAGGCCACTTGCTTGACTCGCTTGGTGAGGTCTATATCCTCGGCACTGGGCTGCAGGTGACCTGTAGGGTGATTGTGCGCTAGGATGATAGCTGAGGCATAGAGGGTGATAGCGGGAGCCAAGATGATCCGCAGATCAGCGACAGCGTGGCTGACGCCTCCTGAGGATACTAGTACCTCCTTGATGATCCGCCCTGAAGCATCTAAGTAAAGACATCTTAGCTCCTCATGATCTAAGCTCTCTAGATGACGCCTTAAAACGCGATAAGCGTCTAGGCTACAGGTGATCGGGGTACGCTGAGGTGGCGGTGTGTCTCGTAGTCTGCGTCCTAGCTCGATGGCTGCCAGTATGGTGCAGGCGCGTGCATCGCCTAGACCAGCAAATCGCTTTTTCTTTTCTCCAGGTTCGCAACCTGTGAGGTATGCATGATCTATCTCTAGGAGCCGACCTAGTTCGTTATTTAGGCCAGTCATGAGCCGCTTCGCTAAGTCTAAAGCTGTGTCCTCTTCAGTACCTGAGTTGATGAAGATAGCCAGTAACTCAGCATCTGAGAGGTTGTGAGCACCAAGTCTGAGGAGCTTCTCTCGAGGACGATCCTCCTCGCTCCACTGCTTGATGGTGTTCTTGGTAGAGCTTTTGGACGATGGCTTGGCGGGCTGATGGGGGGTATCTGCTTTCATCAGTTAGTCTGTAAAGAGCTGGGGGTGAGTAAGTCTTGCTGGATGCGCTCTAGGAGGGGCTCCCAAGGGGTGGAGAGGTCGAGTGGAGCGAACTCGGGATGGCGTCGCTGCCAGGTGAGTTGCTTGCGGGCAAAGTGCCGACTATTGCGCTGTATGAGACGTACCGCCTCTGCTAAGTCGTACTGGGTATCGAAGTGTGCAAAGAGTTCTTTGTACCCTACCGTATTGAGCGCATTGAGCTGCCGATGAGGGTAGAGTGCCTTGGCCTCTGCGACTAAACCCTCCTCGATCATCATCTCCACGCGCTGGTCGATCCGATCATACAGCTCCTCACGGGGACGTGTCAGGGCGTAGGTGAGCAGACGGAAGGGGCGCTCGGTCTCTGTGCCTGAGTGGTAAGAGGAGAGTGGCGCCCCACTACTGAGGTACACCTCTAGTGCATGCATCACACGACGATGGTTGCAGTGGTCTACCTTATGATAGTATAGCGGATCGACTAGCTGTAGCTCAGCGAGGATGCCTGCTAACCCCTCTCTCTGATAACGCTCGTGAAGCTGCGCTCGTACCTCTAGATCAACGGGGGGGATGTCGTCTATACCACTACAGACAGCATCAATGTAGAGCATAGAACCACCGCAAAGGATGACAACGGACTGCTCCCGAAAGAGCTGCTCTAGAAGCTCCATCACCTCTAGCTCATAGCGCCCAGCACTATACTGCTCGGTGATCTCATGGGTTGCGATGAAGTAGTGTGGAGCTAAGCGCAGCTCTTCTTCCGTCGGGGTGGCGGTGCCTATTGGCATGCCACGATATATCTGCCGAGAGTCAGCCGAGAGGATCGGTAAGGGCTCGGTTGGGGAGCCTAGGTGACGCGCTAGTGCTATAGCAAAGGAGGTCTTCCCCACACCTGTAGCTCCTGTGAGTACGATCAGTGTAGGGGAGACCTCCTTCAGTTTGCCTGTACAGCAGCTCATCGGAGATGATAGCTAACTTTTACTCTTCATCTACGATGCTAAAGCTGTCACTGGAGAGTTCGTCAGCGTTAAAGAGCTCCTCATCGAAGGCTTCGTCCATCATACCTAGTGGAGTGTCGATAGAGAGTACGTCACCGCCCAAACCTCCGACAAATTCATCGGGATCAGTCTGTCGGGGCTTTTTGCCCTCTAGAGAGATGATCTGGGGACTAGACAGCGAGCCACTGTGTATCTTGACCAGCTGAAGGCGTAGATAGCGATCCTCGAAGAAGTCATAGAGATAACGCATCCGAGCACCTGTATCGTCGAGTAGATCCTCTAGACGTGTCTTTTCGATCTCATATTGATTGCCAGCATCGCTCTCGAAGAAGTCGCTGTGGGCTACTTGGCCTACATTTTGCCAGCGATCATCGCAGATGTAAAACATGCCGATCGATGCTGGATCAAAGTCTAGCGTGTCGATCAGCAGATCCATAAGCTGTGCAAAAGTAGCATCAGCCTGTATCTCAAAGTCTAGAGAGAAGGACTCCTCCCTCTCTGAGGTTACGTGATAGTGATGTATCATAAAAGGGATATCGTGCTGTGTGAACTAAATGAATAGCCAAGCTAACTCCTACGTACTAGGTTGAAAAACTCCTCACGCGTCTTCGACTCTTTGAAGGCTCCCGTGAAGTCGCTCGTCGTGGTGAGCGAGTTTTGCTTTTGGATACCACGCATCTGCATGCACATATGCTGTGCCTCGATGACGACGATGACGCCTAGCGGTGAGAGCGCCTGCTGGATGCAGTCTTTAATCTGTGTGGTCAGTCGCTCCTGAACCTGTAGACGACGGGCAAAGACCTCGACGATACGAGGTATCTTGCTAAGTCCCGTGATATACTTGTTGGGGATGTAGCCCACATGGACCTTGCCAAAGAAAGGTAGCATATGATGCTCGCAGAGAGAGTAAAAGTCTATATCCCGCACGATGACCATCTGCTGGTAATCCTCTCTAAATGTGGCAGCACGTAGGATCGCTAAGGGATCTTCCTGATAGCCCTTGGTAAGGAAGTGGAGTGCCTTGGACACTCGCTCGGGAGTCTTGAGTAGCCCTTCACGAGTTGGGTTTTCGCCTAGCTCTGTGAGGAGTTCTCTGACGTGATCTTTCATTCGCTCTAACTGTGTTTCAGAGAGAAAATCGTTGATCTCGTAGTTTTGGTTAGTATGCAGTATCCGCTGGGGTTCTTCCATGTAAATGAGATGGTTTTTAGAAAAAGGGAATTGATAATAAGTCTATGGGTACTATTACGAGTAAATCTTAGCGCACGCGAATTTTCTCCCGCACGATGTAGGCTTCTCGCATGAGTCGTGGGTGAGAAGCGCGCAGGGCGTTGAGCTGCTGCCTAGCTTCTAGTCGTGAGGTGTAGTCACCTAGCGATAGTTTCCAAAATGGTGCGCTATAAGTGACGTAAGAAGAGAGTTCAGGCGCTGCATTCCTTAGCTGACCAGCTAAGCGATAGGCCTCCTGCTTAGCACCGCGCATATTGCTCGTATAGACCTGTATGCGATATCCCGTGATGATGCTACCTGGTGCATAAAAGGTCTTACCTACGAGAGCGCGTAGCCAGTTGGGCTGAGTGATAGTAACCTGGCCTCCACTGCTTTGTGTAGTTATCTGGGCAAAGATATCCTGCTCTTGAGTGCGCTCCTGTGCCACAAGGACACTAGAGAGTATGGTCACACTCAAGAGTAGGACGAGCAAATGCCTGATGGGCGCTATAAGCCTCATTTGTTTGCTGTGATAATGGGTAAGAATGTTTCGGCCTTGAGGGCAGCTCCTCCGATGAGTCCGCCATCGACGTCGGGCTGTGAGAAGAGAGCCTCAGCGTTTGAAGCCTTACAGCTACCTCCGTAGAGGATCGTGGTGAGGTCTGCGAGCTTCTTGTCAAAGAGGGATGCTACCGTCTGACGGATGTGCTGATGCATCTCCTGCGCTTGCTCTGGTGTCGCTGTCAAGCCTGTGCCGATAGCCCATACAGGCTCATAAGCGATAACTATCTGCTCCATCTGCTCGTGTGAGAGATGTCCTAAGGACCCACGTAGTTGCTCATCGACTACCTCGAAGTAGCGATTGCCTTCACGCTCTGCTTGCTGCTCGCCAACGCAGAAGATGACCTTCAGCCCATGAGCAAGAGCTTGATCTATCTTCTGAGCTAGTAGCTCGGCACTCTCCTTGTGATAAGCACGACGCTCACTGTGACCGATGATGACGTAGGTGCAGCCACAAGAGCGTATCATCTCAGCAGACACCTCACCCGTGTACGCTCCTGCATCGTGTGCCGAGCAGTCCTGTGCTGCGTACTCAATGTTGCTCCCAGCGAGTAGTCCTTTCATCGCTCCTAGATGAATGTAGGGTGGAGCTAGGATTACCTTACAGGGATTGCTGAGCTTTGCCACCTGCTCTTTGATATCAGTGATGAGCTGGAGCCCTGCGTCGAGGGTCATATTCATCTTCCAGTTTCCAGCTACGATGAGTGTTCTCTTGTCCATGATATATGTGTATTGATTATTTAGTCTTGATTTGATAGTCGGAGTATTTGGCCTTATCTTCCCACTTGATGCTTTGGATCAGCATTACAAAGCAAAAGACGACCCACACAGCTAGGAGTCCCCATCGCTCTATGTGTAGTCCTGCGTGAGGAGCTTGTCGTAGTATAGAGGAGAACTTTTCGTAATCCTTGTCAGTATATTCGTCAGGCAAGTCCCGAGCTGCTTTCTTGTCCAGGATGACTCCGTCAGAGATAAGCATGACAGAGGGCTGAGCTCGTGCCATAGTCTTGATGGTTGTGCCATCGCAAAAGTAAAGTGGGTAGGTGGCTGCCGTCTTATTGCGCCAGCGTCCGCGCTCCTCGGGAGTACTGCCAGAGATGCCGTACATAGCAATGCCTATAGACTCGGTCCACTCATGGAGTGCATTGAGCTTGCGACCTATCTGTATGGGAGTCGTCTCCCAGCTTGGCGTGATAACCCATATCTGCGGACTCTCATTGAGTAGCATCGTCTGGGTCACCTCACGCTCTGTGGCTTGCTGAGAACTGCCACCTGCATAGATCGCAAAGTCCATGACGGGAGGTTTGTAACCCTCTTTGATGACACGCTCTTGGCGGTCAATATAAGTCCATGTAGAGTCGGGGAGATCCTCCATGTTGAACGTTTCCCGCAGACCATTCTTCTCGTAGATAAAGAGGTACTCGACCTCCTCTTGAGGAGCGTTCTCAGGGATCATGGTCAGCTCTCGCAGTGAGGATCCGATTTTGTATGGGCGAAAGTCTATAAGTGGTAGATGCCTTAAGTTTCCTCCCACGAAAATGCCCCAGCCTAAGAGGAGTAAGGCCTCTGCCACAAATGCTGTCGTGCCTCGTAAAGGACGACTTGCCTTGCGATAGGTCAGGAGGTAAACTATCGTGATCGCCATAAAGAAGACGTTCTTACCAAAGGTCTGCCAATTGGTAAGCTTGAGCGCATCTCCAAAGCAACCGCAATCGCTGATAGGGTTAAAGATGGCTAGATAGAGAGTCAAGAGCGTCATCACACCCATAAAGATAGTAGTAGCCCATGCGGTAATCCTCCTCCATAGTCCCATTAAGAGGAGCCCCCCAAGAAGAAACTCAAAGGAGCAGAGTGCGACCGAAAGGGCTGGTGCTATAGCTCTCCAGCTCCCTAGCCCCATCACTCTGAGGTACTCCTCTATCTTGATAGCACCTCCCATAGGGTCTACCCCCTTGACAAATCCCGAAAAGAGTAGCAGAGCCACTAGTATGATGCGGGAGAGTTCTGATAGTATATATTGGGCTCGTTGATGGCTCATAAGTTTATCTATAAATGGCGTATACTATACCTTGTCAAAGCGTAACTTGATCAGTGCAAAGATAGCATAGTTTATCATATCCTGGTAGTTAGCTGCTATACCTTCGCTCACAAGGGTCTTGCCAGCGAGGTCTTCGATCTCCTTGGTGCGAAAGATCTTCGTCAGTATGATGTCAGTTATCGAGCTAATGCGCATCTTGCGCCATGCCTCGTCGTAGTCATGATTCTTGTCGACCATCAGCTGGTAAGTCTCTTCGATGAGCTGGTCGTATAGCTCGAGCGCCTCTTCGGGCGATAAGTCGGGCTTGTCGCTCGGTGTGCGCTCTAGCTGTATGAGACCGATGATACCATAGTTGACGATGCCGATATATTCGTTGTCTACACCCTCATCGATGCGCTGCTCCGCTTTGGTCTCTAGGGATCGTATGCGTAGTGCCTTGATCATGATCTGATCTGTGAGTGAGGAGGGGCGTAGTATGCGCCACGAAGCTCCATAGTCGTGTAGCTTTTTGGCAAAAAGCGCCCTACACTCTGCGACCACCTCATGGTACTGCTGCTTTGTATTCATAGTCTCTAAAGCTCTAGGGTGGAGGGGCTTAGTCGTTGAGTGCTAGGTCTAGTACCTCTTTGATCGTCTCTACATAGGAGAAGGTCAAGCCCTCAATGTATATAGGCTTAATGTCCAAGATGTCCTTCTCATTCTCCTTGCTCAGGATTAGTGTCTTGACACCAGCTCGCTTGGCAGCTAAGATCTTCTCTTTGATACCTCCCACGGGGAGTACACGTCCTGTGAGCGTTATCTCACCGCTCATAGCGATGCGAGGCTTCACGGTGCGTCGGGTCAAAGTAGATACGAGCGATGTAGCCATCGTAATACCCGCACTCGGACCATCCTTTGGGATAGCTCCTTCGGGTACGTGTAGATGTATCTCTAGCTTGTCAAACGTCTCCTCAGGTATCTCTAGTTCCTCACAGTGTGCCTTGATATAGTCTAGAGCGATGACAGCACTCTCCTTCATCACATCACCTAGATTGCCCGTGAGTGTCACCTTGCCCTCCTTACCACGATGTGTGGAGCTCTCAATGAAAAGTATCTCGCCACCCACCTCGGTCCACGCTAGCCCTGTGACGATGCCTGGCATACCAAAGTCTTGCCAGATGTCTCGTGTGTAGGGTGGTGTGCGAAGGTCTTGCTGTATGATCTCAGGGGTGATCTGTACGCTGTACTTCTGTCCCATAGCAACCCGCTTAGCCTGCTTGCGCATGAGTGCTGCGAGACTCTTTTGTAGCGCTCTCACGCCACTCTCTCGGGTATAGCCCTCGATGAGATAAGTTAGGGCTGCAGTGTCTATGGCAAACTGCTCGCTCGTCAGTCCGTGTGCCTCTAGCTCCTTGGGTACTAGATGGCGATGAGCTATCTCGACCTTCTCCTCCAGTAGATAGCCAGACACCTGTATCAGCTCCATACGATCTAGGAGCGGACGAGAGATGGTGCTGAGCGTATTGGCGGTAGCTATAAAGAGTACCTTGCTTAGGTCATAGTCTATGTCTAGATAGTTGTCGTGAAAAGCCACATTCTGCTCTGGGTCTAGCACCTCTAGAAGTGCAGCTGCGGGGTCACCCTTGTAGTCCGAAGAGATCTTGTCTATCTCATCTAGCACGAAGACGGGGTTGCTCGTGCCAGCCTTCTTGAGGCTATCTATGATACGTCCGCACATCGCTCCTATGTAGGTACGTCGGTGTCCACGTATCTCGGCCTCATCGTGCAGACCTCCGAGAGAGATGCGCACATACTTACGTCCGAGGCTCTCGGCGATGCTCTTGCCTAGTGAAGTCTTACCTACTCCTGGAGGACCATAGAGACAGAGGATCGGGGACTTGAGATCGTTCTTGAGCTTGATGACTGCTAGATGCTCTAGGATACGCTCCTTGACACGCTCTAGACCGAAGTGGTCACGATTCAGTACCTCCTCAGCATGCTGTAGGTCAAACTGATCTTGACTATACTCCTGCCACGGCAGGTCAAGCATCAGGCGTAGGTACTGCAACTGTATGGAGTACTCGGGAGCTTGTGTCGGGATGCGCTCTAGGTTGCCCAGCTCACGGTCGAAGGTCTTCTGCACAGCATCACTCCACCGCTTCTTCGTAGACGCCTCTCGTAGCTCTTCGATTGTTTGGTCAGCAAAGTCTCCCTCGCCCAGCTCCTCGCGAATGGTACGTATCTGCTGCTCTAGGAAGTGCTTGCGCTGCATCTCGTCCATATCAGACTGGGTCTGCTTTGCAATCTTCTCATTGATCTGTACCAACTCGTTCGTCTGACGTACATAGGAAATCAGCTCCATAACGAGATGCTTCGTATCGGAGATCTTGAGCAGTTCTAGCTTAGCTCTAGGAGTCAGAGAGAGATAAGCTGCGGTAAAGTTGATCAGGAAGGGCAGATTGTTCTGAGCATTGAGTGCCTCGATAAAGTCCTCAGCACCCTCCATACGTCGTATCTTGACTAGCTCGACCAGCTCATAGCGTAGCTTGTTGAAAGCGACAAAAAGCTCCGTATCTTTCGTCAGATCCCTTTCCGAACGAGGTAATGCGCGTGGAAACTCAACTCGGCAGCGCAGGTAAGGGTTCGTCTGTGTATAGGTGGTGGTCTGGATACGTATGATGCCTCGTATGATAGCTACGACGTTGTCTGGCGATGGGTGGATCACATCTTCGACCCAACATAGCACACCCTGCTTAGAGAGAGACTTTGGCGTGATGGAATCATCGGGTTCATCTACTGTAGATGTTGTCGCAACGAGGTACTGCCCCTTGGATATCGCAATATTCACAGCGTCTATCTGCTTATCCTCAGTCAGCATGACTGCTTGTAAGACGCAGGGAAAGATGACGGCATTAAAGACAGGTAGCACGGGATAGGTGCTTCCTAACAGTGGTGACATAAGAGCGTCATGCTCATCGTCTAGTAGCTCATCTTCATCTATAACGCTGGGCAGGGGAACGGACATACCACCAGAGCCTACGTTAGGTAAGGATGTCTCTACAAAGTCGTAATTATCTTCTTTCATATAAGCGATATCAACTATCTATTGCGCAAAACTGCATATATTGTCTGCAAATATACCACATTTATCCGACTAGGCGGAAGAGAGGAAGAGCTTCAGTCTAGGGCGTACATTCCACCCGCTAATATAATGTCTCAACGCTAACGTCTCCTGTGTCATAGCCATTGAGTTACGAAGCCTTTCTTACCGCTGACGACAAAAGAGGAAGCTGACGTGTCGAGCTATGGCGGTCGGCCAGCCGTACCGACGAGCCATAATGCGGAGCCGCTCGAGGAGCGAGGCGCGGTGGTTGCGCGTGGTGACCCCTTCGTTGAGGTAATTGACGAGATAATCGTCAATGCGGTACTGGCTCTGGATGGCATCTATGATCTTGATGCACCAGTCGTAGTCTGCCGAGTAGCGATAGCGCAGATCGTAGAGCGGAGCGAGTTTGCGTCGTGGTATGAAGGCTTGGTGGCAGATGAGCATGCCATTGGCAAAGGAGCGCTGCGTCAACTGATGGGGCGGGCGCAACCGACGAGGATGGAGGTCTTGGTAAGCACCGTCTACAATCATCGTGTCGCCATAGAGGAGGTCGGGCTGGTGCGTCTCAAGAGCAGCGCAGACAGTGCGGACCGTATCGGGCGTGCGAAGCGTATCACCCGCATTGAGATACCAGATGTAGGTGCCGGTGGCATGGCGCAACCCTTTATTCATCGCATCGTAGAGTCCATGGTCAGGTTCGGAGTGGACGGTAGCACGAGGGTAGAGCGTCTGGACGAGCGAGAGCGTTTTGTCTTGGGAAGCTCCGTCTATGACGAGGTACTCAAAGCTCTGGTCACTCTGCTCGGCAAGGCTGCGTAGGGTGGGGGCGATGGTAGCCTCTGCATTGTAGCAGATGGTGATGATGGTTAGTAGGGGGGAGGTAGTCATGAGTTTGCTCGCTGGAGGTCATCTATTAATTGGGCATAAAGCTGAGCATACTGCTGGGCAATGGCTGTCGGGGCGAAGCGCAATGCGGAAGCTCGGCACGCTTCGGGCTTATAAGCAGAGGCTTCGGTGAAGTGTTGCCAGAGAGCAGTCGTCATCTCTTGCGGTTTGTCGTGCGCCACGAGGGCACCATTGACTCCATCGATGACTATATCAGCGGGCCCTCCCGAGTCTCTAGCTATGACGGGCGTGCCACAGGCGAGCGACTCTAAGAGTGTTTGACCGAAGCTCTCGCGCTCACTGGTTGAGATGAGGACGGAGCTCTCAGCGTAAAGGGAGCGTAGTCGCTCCGCATCGGAGATACAGCCCAGATGCCGTACGGGGATGGGGATTTGCTTGAGGAGTGTGCGGTCGGATAGGGATCCAACGAGAGTGAGCTGCATTTGCACTGTCTTCTCGCCTGCTAGCTCGGCTAGTTGTCGCATCGCTGCGATGAGGTAGCTCCACCCTTTGATTGGGTCATCAAGACGCGTCGCTACGAAGAGAATCTGATAAGGTGCCTGCTCATTGGTGCCTCTTGTCTTCTGCATCTGCGCCTGCTGATAGTACTGAGCGGAGAGGACGTTGCCGATGGTGCTGATGCCTAGTCGTGGCACGATGGAGGAGTGCGACACCTCATTGGCAAGGCTACTGGAGACGATGACCCAGTGAATAGGGTAGTGCGCCATTAGCTCCGCTTTGCGCTGTTGTACTCGTCGGTCTAGTCGGCGCAGGGGGGCTGACAGTTCGCTAGGCTTAGTCGCCATCTGCTCGATGCCCTGCGCCCACCAGTAGTCATGCAGCGTGATGATGACGGGTAGCTCGAGCTTGCAGAGCTCCTCGAGGGTGCGGAGCGAGAGGAAGGCGTGCTGCGTCCAGTGTAGGTGGATAAGATCCACCTTTGCGAGGTAAGGGTGCAGGGCACGCATAGAGATGCCGAGCCGACCTAGGGAGGTCTTGAATGTTTGCTCACGGTTGAAGCCGTTGAGCAGGGCGACAATGGCGCGTTCGCTCCAGAGCTTACATTGCCAAGCTCGGTAAAGCCTCCGATCATTGCCAAGGGTGTGTACACCAGCTAGGGCCTTCGAGTTAGGAGCCATGAGCAGTAGCTCAGCGTCTAAGCCGTAGCTCCGCTCAGCCTCTAGCAGTCGCAGGGCTGCAACGCCAGCACCGCTATTAGCCCCATAAGTGCTAAGGTGTAGGACCCTTGTCACAGTTACTTCTTGAAGTAGCGCAGGTAGTCGCCATACCCCTCAGCCTCTAGGCTGTCTAAGGGGATGAAGCGTAGCGCAGCGCTGTTGATACAGTAGCGCAGTCCGCCTAGCTCGATGGGTCCATCCTCAAAGAGGTGACCGAGATGAGCGTCCGAATCTTTGCTACGTACCTCCGTACGCACCATGCCGTGTGAGCGGTCGGTCGACTCTTTGATGAGCTGGTCGTCAATAGGCTTCGCAAAGGCAGGCCAACCGCAACCTGAGTCAAACTTGTCCAAGCTGAGGAAGAGTGGCTTGCCAGAGACAACGTCCACGTAGATACCCGCCTCGGTGAGGTCATAGTACTCATTGTCAAAAGGTGGCTCCGTGCCAGCCTCCTGTGTCACGTGATACTGCATCGGCGTGAGTCGCTTGCGGAGTGCCTCGTGGTCCACGTAGCGTACGGAGCTTTCGCGTGCTATCTGCGTACGGCCGATGTGACAGTAGCCTCCTGGGTTCTTGCGCAGATACTCCTGATGGTATTGCTCGGCGGGGTAGTAATTGTCCAAAGGCTTGCACTCGACCACTACAGGGTCGGCATAAGCCTGCTGTAGCGAGGTGAGTGCCTTCTCGATGATTGGTCGCTGCTCCTCTTTCGTATAGTAGATGCCAGTGCGATACTGGGTACCTTGGTCAGCTCCTTGGCGGTTGAGCGTGGTGGGGTTGATGACGGTGAAGTAGCGCTTTAGGATAAAGCTGAGCGGTACACGCCCTGCATCGTAAACTACTTGCAGTGTCTCGGCAAAGCCTGTTTCGCCTGTACAGACCTCTTCGTAAGAGGGCTGTCTCCCGAGCGTGCCATTGGCGTAGCCCACTTCGGTAGAGGTAACTCCGTCGACCTCCTCAAAGAAGGCTTGCATCCCCCAGAAGCACCCCCCAGCGAGGTAGACGGTATCTAGCTTCTGAGGTTGTTCTTGTTCTCTAGACATAGCGTTAGTGAGGATAATGGTCGTGCAACTTATAATCAATGCAAGTGCGACCCACTTTGTACGGTTTGATAAGGTCATTTACTATCTGGACATGAGCGGGGTGTGTGGCATAAGCTGATAGAGCCTCTAGGTCCTCTACATCAGCTTGGAGCATAAAGGTAGACTCCTCACTAGGGTTGCAGTTGAAGAAGACCTCCATCGACTCCAGCTCGAGAATCTGCTCGGGGAGGTTCTCAAGGAGACTTTTAATCTTTTCTAGATGAGCTTGTTGCTCCTCAGCGGAGCCTGGTAGTTGTAGCGTGAAGATGACGCAATGACGTATCATGTATTAATATAGGGGTGAATATTTAGACGATTAGTGTTTTGGAAAGAGTGTCGAGCAGGTACCATCCTTCATGCACTCTATCATCTGCTCATCAAAGAGCGAGTCCTTGTAGCCTAGGAAGTATAAGATGCCATCGAGACCGACGGACGAGATGCGCTGCTCAGCACTTGCCTTGACCTTGGGCTTAGCGTGGAAGGCTATGCCTAGTCCAGCGAGCGAAAGCATCGGCAGGTCGTTGGCCCCATCGCCTACAGCTACCGTCTGCATCAGGTCGACACGCTCTACCTGAGCGATCAGACGAAGGAGGTCAGCCTTGCGACGCCCATCGACTACGTCGCCTACGTAGCGACCTGTGAGCTTGCCATCGGCTACCTCTAGCTCGTTGGCGTAGACATAGTCTATGTCAAACTTCTTCTGCAGGTAATGCCCGAAGTAGGTGAAGCCTCCCGAGAGGATAGCTGTCTTGTAGCCCATCACCTTGAGCGTGCGCATGAGTCGCTCACACCCCTCGGTGATTGGGAGATTGTGCGCTATATCCTCCATGACAGAGACGTCCAGCCCCTTAAGTAGAGCGACACGCTCTGTAAAGCTCTCGATGAAGTCTATCTCACCTCGCATAGCTCGCTCGGTGATTGCCTTGACCTGGTCGCCTACACCAGCTTTCATAGCTAGCTCATCGATCACCTCGGTCTGAATCAGCGTCGAATCCATATCGAAACAGATCAGGCGACGCATACGGCGAAACATACTTTCCCGTTGGAAGGAGATGTCCATATCCAGCTCGCCACTCATCTGTAGGAGATCTAGCTGAAAAGCGTCGACATCCTTGATATTACCACGCATGGAAAACTCAATGCTCGCCATCGGAGCTTGTTGCATCGGATCAAGCGGGATACGTCCTGTGAGGCGACGGATGTTATCAATGTTAAGGCCTTGCTCGGCGGCAGCTCCAGCGACAGCCGAGAGCATACCAGCAGTCATCTTGCGTGCTACGACAGTGATGATGTAGCGATTCTTACCCTGGGCGTCGACCCACTCCCCGTATTCGTTCGTTGAGATAGGTGTAAAGCGTATCTGTACATCAAGTTCATATCCCTTAAAGAGTAGATCCTTCAGTACAGAGCCTGAGTCATTCTCGTTCATCTGAAAGAGGATGCCCAGGTTGAGGTGACTATGTATGTCGGACTGACCGATGTCTAGGATGTATGCGCCATGCTCTGCGAGGATGCCCATGAGCGAAGCGGTCACGCCAGGGCGGTCGAAGCCCTGTATGGTCGCTAGCATCAGCTTGCCCTGAGCGTTTAGTAATGGTGTATTCATTTGATTAGGTTAAGATAAGTCGTTAGCTTGATGGTTTTAGCTCTCCAAAGGTAGTGAAAAATCCAAACTCTTGTCACTTTCCTGTGTTGCACCTGTAGAGAAAGACCCCACTTTTTACTATCTTTGTGGCACGTTTATAAAGAATCGGCACATAGAGCTATCTGATCTAACGTGCTGCTAACTAAAAACAAACTAAAGGGCTGAGTAAGCAATAAATAGTAATAAAGGAAGACAGTAATGGTTCGAGTTAGATTTGCGCCTAGTCCCACGGGTCCTCTACACATAGGAGGCGTGCGGACAGCACTCTTTAATTATCTTTTCGCACGTCATCATGGTGGCACTATGGTGCTACGTATAGAGGATACGGACAGCAAGCGCTTTGTGCCTGGAGCTGAAGATTATATCATCGAGTCACTACAGTGGCTAGGGATAGAGATCGACGAGGGCATCGGTAGTGATAATCAGCCCTATGGTCCCTATCGTCAGAGTGAGAGACGGGATATCTATCGAGAGTATGTGCAGCAGCTCATAGAGCGTGGTGCAGCGTACTACGCTTTTGATACTATGGAGGAGCTAGAGCAGGCGCGACAGGAGATGCCCAACTTTAGCTATGATGCCTCTACCCGAGCTAAGATGCGCAATAGCCTCTCGCTACCCAGCGAGGAGGTGTCTCGTCTGCTGGAGTCTGGCGAGGAGTACGTGGTACGCTTTAAGGTAGACCCTGATCGAGAGGTTGAGGTCGATGACTTAATCCGTGGCAAGGTGGTCATCAGCTCCGCACAGCTAGACGACAAGGTACTCTACAAGAGTGCAGACGACCTGCCTACCTACCATCTAGCCAATATCGTCGATGATCACCTGATGCAGATCTCGCATGTGATCCGTGGTGAGGAGTGGCTGCCAAGCGCTCCACTGCATGTTTTGCTCTATGAGGCTTTTGGCTGGAAAGACTCGATGCCCCAGTTTGCACACCTCTCGCTCCTCTTGAAGCCTCAGGGTAGTGGTAAGCTCAGCAAGCGTGATGGAGACAAGCTAGGCTTCCCCGTCTTCCCGCTAGAGTGGCGCAATCCTGAGGATGGCTCTATATCTATGGGCTATCGTGAGCAGGGCTATCTACCAGAGGCTGTGAGCAACTTCTTAGCACTCTTAGGGTGGAACCCAGGTACTGACCAGGAGCTTTTTGCCGATCCTCAAGAGCCTATCTCATCCGAGCTCATCTCCGCCTTTTCGCTAGATCGTTGTAGCAAGAGTGGTGCACGATTTGACTTCGAAAAGGCCAAGTGGTTTAATCATCAGTACATACAGCTAATACCTGTAGAGCGTCTCATGGCCTATATACGCCCAGCTCTCAGTGAGCGAGGCTTGAATCCTTCAGACGAGCAGCTACGAGACGTACTCTTGACGATCCGCGATAAGGCGCAGCTACTACCTGACTTACTCCCCGAGGTGCTTTACTTCTTCGTAGCGCCTACCGAGTACGATGCTAAGGGACTCAAGAAGCACTGGAAGGAGGAGACCCCTAGCTACTTACAGCAGATCATCACGTTCCTCGAGGGACTCCCGAGTGAGGCCTCGCTAGACACAATCGAGCAGGCACTTTACGACAAGATCAATGGTGATGAGCTACCTATGGGTAAGGTGATGAACGGTATACGTATGGCGCTCGTGGGAGCTCCTCGTGGAGCACGTATCCATGAGATCATATACCTGCTGGGCATCCCCGAGAGTGTGCGACGTATGCAGTATGCTATAGAGGAGATCCAGCTATAGCTACACAGATCGAAATAATCAATGAACTAAACTTTATATATAACGACTGAATCATGAGTTTGCGTATCAACAAACTTCTGAGCGATGCTGGTATCGGATCGCGCCGTGAAGTGGAGAAGTATATTGTCGCTGGGCGTGTCACGCTCAATGGCGAGCGGGCTGAGCTAACGGATATTGTCGTGGAAGATGATATCGTGACGCTAGACGGCGAGGAACTCCCTGTCAACGACATCTTGCGTGAAGCTCTCTCGATGAAGCACTACCTAGAGGCTCAGCAAGAGGAGCGAGAGTCTAGAGATGCCGACAGAGAGTACACTCCACGAGGTGGAGGACGCTCCAATCGTCCTGCCAAGTCTGGCCCAAAGAGAATGAGGTCAGACCGATATGGTGATGAGCCTAGAGACTCCAAGGGACACTCCAAGGGCAATAAGCCTTACAAAGCTAAAGGAGGAGACACCCATAGTCGTCGACGTGATAATCGAGGCAAAGACTTTAACAATGACGATAGGTGGTGAGTCCATCACCTATCATGTCGCTGGATATGAATAGATAAAAAGAAGCGAAAGGATGCAGATAACATTGGTCAGACATACCGCAGTATCTCCTGAGTGGCAGGTCATCTGCTATGGCAATACAGACATACCACTGGCAGATACATTTGACGAGGAGGCCCCTCGTGTAGCTGCTCAGATAGATCCGTCTCTATATGACCGCATCCTCTCTAGTCCATTGACTCGTGCGCTCAAGCTAGCACAGCACTGCGTACCCCAAGAGACTTCTATAGAGATGGACGATCGTCTGAAAGAGATGAACTTTGGCGATTGGGAGGGGAAGCATTGGGATAGCATCCTCGAGAAGGAGCAGGAGGTATCAGCCTTTTTTGAGTACTTCATCGATCAGCCAGCTCCTCGGGGTGAGTCTCTACGGGACTTAGCACGGCGTGTCGCAGAGCTGCTTGATGAACTCTACACATCAGGGGCTCAGCGTGTACTCCTCTTCTCTCATGGTGGTGTTATCAATGCTGTAAGAGCTATGGCGGGTCGCATCACGCTACAAGAGGCTTTCGCACAGATCCTACCCTATGGTAGCGTGACGACGATCGACTTAGATGAGCTCATACATATAGACCAAATCAAGCTCTAATCAAAAAGTATCGTACTTGCGTACGAAAAGAAGGTAACTGACGTGGGAAAGCGAACTATTTGGACCATAATCATCTTGCTAGTGACAATTGCTACAGCGGCCATACTACTGCAATTGAGAAACTTTAGCTACGTCACTGAGCTATACAATGACTACTTTGAGACTTTGGCTCAGAGAGCATTGGATGAAGTCTCACGCTCGTTGGAGCAAGACGAGGTAGAGCGTCAGTTGCGTTCTGTACTCACGCAAAACGATGTGAAGAGATTTGGTCTGCAAGAATCCCTTCAGGCTGGTGCGGATGGGTTAGGTACGATCTCGCAGAGCTATATGTCTGATGGAAGTGAAGTGTGGAATGGCTATGGCAACTCAGAGCGAGGTACCTGCCCTCCATGGGCAGAAGCTCGTGTGAATAAGCAGGATAAAGAGCATACTAAAGCTTTGCAGAGCAAGCTCCTCAACACTTACTTCTACCATCGTAATCTCCTCGATGAGGTGGTACTACGCACCATACTCAAGCGCAATGATCAGCCTCTCAGACAGAGGATCAATGTAGACTTCCTGCAGAGCGCACTAGTGCGTGAGTTGGAGCTGGTAGGTATCACAGAGGAGTTTGAGTTTACCATCTATGATCGTAAGGGGCAGCCAGTCTACACGACAGTACCAGACACTTACGACTCTTCACGAGGCACCCCCCTCGTGTTGCGGAGGGATCTTTTCGTCCGATCAAGTTCCTATCTAGATACACAAGACGAGCTACGGTTGCCTTATATTGAGTTGATCTTTACAAATCACAATCATCACATGGGCAATATAATCTATACGCTACCCTCAGCTGCTACGCTGCTAGTGATCGTGATGCTTAGTTTACTAGCCATTGTGATCCTCGTACGACAGCAGCACTATCTGCGTGAGCGTAAGGATTTTGTGAGTAATATGACTCATGAACTTAAGACGCCCGTGAGTTCCATACGTCTAGCCTGTGAGATGCTCGAAGATCCTTCTGTTGAGGAGTCTGAAGAGAGACGTAAGCGCATCACTCAGACGATGCTTAAGGAGGTAGATCGGCTCACGCTACTAGTAGATCAAGTCTTACAGTCCTCAACGATGGAGCGTGGTGTGCTCAAGACCTACCCTGTGGAGCTAGATGCTCACGAAGAGATTAGAGATCTAAGCAGTGCCTATAGTATGAAGCTCACGGAGGCTCACGGAGAGCTCGTATTAGCTCTAGAGGCTGACTACCACAGAGTCCTATGTGATAAAATAGCTTTCCAAAACGTTATATCTAATGTGATAGACAATAGTCTGAAGTATCGCAAGGAGGATATACCACCGATCATCACGCTCACCACGCGAAATGATGAAACCTACTTGATCATAGATATACAAGATAATGGTATCGGTATCTCTCGTCAGGATAGGGCGCACATCTTCGATCAGTTCTATCGCGTCCATACGGGTGATCGTCATGATGTCAAGGGCTTTGGTCTCGGTCTTGCTTACGTACAGCGGGCTATCCAAGGTATGGGAGGCGAAGTCAAGGTCTTTAGTAAGCTCGGCGAGGGCACTAAGATGTCACTCCGTATCCCATTTTTAGTACAGAGTAAAGTTAAAATAAATAATAAGGCAAAGTAAACCTTTCTCACTCAATAACATCTAACTAACAATAAACTAGACAATTCACAATCAACCAAATAACAGCTATGAATAATAAAGAGATTAGAGTATTCCTCTGCGAAGACGATGAGAGCTTGGGCTTGATGCTTCAAGAGTACCTTATAGCAAAGGACTATGAGGTAGACCTCTTTACAGATGGCGAAACGGGGCTAGAGGCCTTTGGTAAGGAAGACTATGCTCTCTGCCTTATTGATGTCATGATGCCTAAGATGGATGGATTCGAGCTGGCTAAGCAGATACGCGATGCTAACCCCAATATCCCTATCATATTTGTCACTGCAAAGGATCAAAAGAAAGATGTACTACGTGGCTTCAAGCTCGGAGCTGACGACTACATCACAAAGCCCTTTAGTATGCAAGAGCTAGAGGCTCGTATCTCAGCAATCATGCGACGCATCATCGGTGAGGAGCATGAGGAGCAGCAGTTCTATCAGCTAGGTAAGCTACTATTTGATACGAAGAAGCAGACCCTTACAACTGAGGATGGCAAGGTACTCACCCTAACCACAAAGGAAAACGAACTGCTATCACTCTTCTGCGTATATGCCAACGAGACACTCGAGAGAGACTATGCTCTAAAGACTATCTGGGCGGATGCCAACTACTTCAATGCTCGTAGCATGGATGTCTACGTGACCAAGCTCCGTAAGATCCTCAAGGCAGATCCATCGCTAGAGATTAAAAATGTACATGGCAAGGGTTATCGTCTTGTGACTCCGATGAGAGAGATCCCCAAAGAGCAGATCAAAAAAGTCTAGTCATACCCTCCATAGAGGGTAAAGATACAAAGCTCACAAGCCAGTGGCGACGAGGGTCCTAGTGCCTTCGTCGCCACTTGCTGTTTGTGGGTATACTGAGCCTGATACAAGATTATTGCTGTCCGATAAAGGTCTGAAAGGGCATACCGAAGAGACTTTTATCGGACAGCAATAATTTTCTTTAGCTTCATCTTACACGACCGTATGTATGATGTACAGTGGTACGGCGGTGGGGGATAGCTAACTCTTTACTCTAAGTACATCTCCTCGAAGTCATACCCCTTTGGGGCTCGTCCTAGTTTAAAAAGATCATATTGAAGCTGGTAGGGAAGGCTCCCGCGTATAAACTTCTTATTGAACAAGCATTGTGTATCAATACTGCTATGCAATATGACTCCTCCTTTGAGGTGTAACTCTATACTCTCCCCATCAAGCAGATGCCAAAAACACTCAACATCTTTATCAAGCGATCTGTCAAAGTAATCAACACTATCAGAGTAGAGGATGAAGCTTTCAGCTGGTATCGATCTATACTTTTTGACATGATAGGGCTTAATCATATATGCCTGTATCGAGTTACCCTGATGGAACCAGAGCAAGTTGTAATCATAAAATGCTATCGAATAGACATAGATTGAGTCGTTACTCAAAAGTAGCTCATCGACCAGTCTATTAGTCCTCTTTTGTAAACACAATTGAGGGCTGCAACTAAGACACAATAAAGCCATCAATAAGACGACCACCATCCTTATATAACTACTTCTCATTTCGCGCATCCAGTTTGGAGCATAACCAAAACTTATTCCTTTCTTTATTAATAGTGATGTTTGAATTTGACCAAAACAGAAAAGACAAAACAAACAGTAAGATAGCCACATATAATCCCCTTTCAATACCCGAATTACGACAAAACACTCTGTCAAGCAACTCGTCATAATAGAAGGTGGTAGTATTATATCCAATTTGCAATCTTTCTCCGTTGGTTATATTAGTAGTATATTTCCGATTTCGATAAATAACCTCGACTATAGGATGTTGCCTTGAGCTATGTCTCATATCGATATTAACTATATTACAAGCTATATTGTATTGAGTAGTAGAGATGTTTCTCTCTCTTATATAAAGCAGAAACATATACGCCACAAAGAGGCCTAAGCCAATATTTATTAGACAAACAACGCTTCTTCTTTTCATTATAGGTTGTTGTTTTGGGTTGCTCTTTGAGTCTTACTATCGGCTGTTTTTGAAATGGTCTATCTGGAGGCATAGGTACTACCATTCAGGACGGTAGATATGTCCTTTACTGGAAATGTCACCTTGCTGACAACAGGAAGTCCATTGCTCACGGCATCATAGCTGTAGAGATTGTCCATGATACCACAATGCCTCAGAACGTTAGAATGTGTGATTGAGTTCATAGTGCTTTCCTACTTATTTCGCCCATCCAGTTCGGAGCATTTTTTGTTATTTACCACAGCAAACAACCAAACACATGAACATAGATAAAGGATAAAGTACCAAACGACATATCTTACTGTCACATCGTGTTGTTCAAATACTTTATCGCATTCTTTGTCGTAAAACAGTCTTATATTTTGGGGTGTGAAAGATTTACATTGACTCGTAGTAACTCCCACATAATATTGCTTTGCATTGAATTCTATCAGAAGGTTTGAGCCACCCCGATAACCACCACTACAATTAATTTCCAGTACTGAGAAATTAGTTATCTCCTTCTCGCGATTTACAATAGCCTTTCTATGATTATATGAGAACCAAGCATATAGAAAGATGGCTAATAAGCCAATATTTATTAGACAAACAACGCTTCTACTTCTTTTCATTATTGGTTGTTGTTTTGGGTTGCTCTTTGA
>OHBW01000292.1_pt1 | contig 24064 bp, 18 predicted proteins | sample 1577411 | NCBI WGS metagenome assembly OHBW01 (sample SAMEA3879534, study PRJEB24766) | human gut metagenome | biome: human-associated habitat; feature: feces | place: USA | collected 1985/1987 | reverse complement strand
CAAGCGGTCGCTTCCTCCGTCACCTGCACTCGTCTTATTGCACAACAACGAGACGAGTAGCCACCCAACGATCTAACTATGTGACACCTAGTCGTGTTAGCTGGCGACCACCCGTCTAGCACTTTGCTTACGTCGCTGATAGCGCTCACACTGCTGACAAGTGTCGTAGCCGAGTAGGGTGCCGAGGATAAAGTCTTCCTCAGGAGAGAGCGTGGTCAAGGATCGTCCTCTCACCATCTCAGAGATAATGGCGATACATAGCTCCTTACCAAAGAAAAGATTGACACGCGGTGACACACTAGAGATCTCCTCTAGATGGTAAGCTATGCCAGCACGCTCCAAGCGTCTCATCAGGAGAGGTGCTACCTCTCTGCTTACGGTACAGAGAAATAAAGGACGTATCCCTTTCTGAAACTCGTAAACCTTATCACTCAGCATCACCCACTCGGTCGACATACACACTTAACTAACAGAAAAAAGGTTTATGAAGTAAGCCTCGCAGATACGCGTTATGCCTTTTGGATAGCTTGTACCCACGTATCGAGACGATCGTCCGTCTCGTCGCTCTCGTTGTCTTCGTCCAGACAGCAGCCGACGAGCTGACCGTCCACCTCACAGCGTGTAGCTTCGTAGCTGTAACCCTCTGCGGGGATCTGCCCGATGAGGGTGGCGCCAGCAGCTGTAACTTGCTCTGCAATCTCTGCCATAGCATCACAGAATGTGTCTGGATAGCTACTTGAGTCACCACAGCCGAAGAGGGCAAACTGCTTGCCCGAGAGATCTAGCTTAGCAAGCTTGGGGAGGAACCCCTCCCAGTCGTCCTGCAGGTCGCCATAGCCCCAGGTGGAGGAGCCAAGGATGAGGAGGTCATACGCTAGAGCAGACTCTGGCGTAGCATCTGCTACGTTGTGCACGTCAGCTGCATCAATTCCTAGTAGCTGGGCAACTCGATCTGCGATGCCCTCGACATGGCCCGTAGAGGAGCCGAAGTATAGTCCGGTATTCTTCATTTGCTTTGAAACATTATGTTGGTATTTCTATCTGCAAAGGTAGACGCTATCTCTGCGCCTGTCAATACCTTAACCTAGGTAAAAAGAGTCTCTCACACGGCTCCCCTACTCCCCCACTTTAGCCACACGACACCTCAGAACCAGAGCGAAAGTGCGCTAGCAGAGTGCCGCACAGATGCGGTCACACCAGATAAGGCCTTCGTGGGTGAGTCGCAGATGATCATCGGCAGTGTACGTGAGGAGTCCCTGCTCGATCCACGGGGTGGCACGCTCCATAAGCGGGGCTTCTCGCAGCACGGGCTGGCGTAGGTCTATGCCACGACAAGTACGCAGTCCCAGCATAACGCACTCCTCGTATAGCTCGGTCGGTGAGAGCCACTCCTCATCAGCAATCGGGAGTGTGTCCTGCTGCAGTCGCTCTATGTATAGGTGTATGTCAGCGAGGTGCCACCAGCGATGCCCCGCCATATAGCTATGTGCGCTAGGCCCTAGACCTAGGTAGGGCGTACCGTCCCAGTAAGCGCTGTTGTGCTGAGAGGCAAAGCCAGGGAGCGCCCAGTTGGACAATTCGTAATGCGTAAAGCCTGCCTCCCGACAGGCTGCGACCAGCGCATAGTACTGCGCCACATAGGTCTCTTCGGTCGAGGGGGTCACCACTCCACGCTCCCGCATACGATCCAGCCGTGTGCCACGCTCGTAAGTCAAGCCATAGGCAGAGAGGTGAGTCACGGGGAGTGTCAACGCATATGCCAAGCTCTCACTCCAATGCTGCTCATAACCCTTAGGTAATGCGAAGATCAGATCGATGCTCACATTGCTAATGCCCGCATCTCGTATATAGCTGATCGCCAGCTCGGCTTGTGCAGCTGAGTGTCGACGATGTAAGAAGCGCAGCGTCTCATCGCTCCAGCTCTGCACGCCTAGGCTGATGCGGTTGAAGCCTAGCTGCGCCACTCCCCTAGCCCACTCGGGCGATACATCCTCGGGGTTTGCCTCGATGGTTATCTCGATCGCCTTATCGAGTGTCCAAAGCGAGCGGATATGCAGCATCAGTCGCTCTAGGAGCGGTAGCGGGAGGCTACTAGGTGTACCTCCGCCCAGATAGATGGTACGAGGAGCTGTAGCCCATTGCTCACGGTCGTGGTAGATCGTTAGTTCACGGCAGAGAGCCTCTACGAAGGCGCTCTGTAGCGACAAGTCGCTCTGCGAGTAGAAATCGCAATAGATGCACCGTGTAGGACAAAACGGGATATGCAGGTAGAGTCCCCACATACTACTTCTTCAACTCATGGGAGTTGTAGTAGAGTGCACCCGCAGAGAGCTGGCCTGTATGTCCGCTGAAGGCGGTCGGCTCGATAAAGAATTCGACCAAGACATCCTCGGGTAGGAAGTCTCGCGAGATGGTCGCCGAGCGTCCTGCGAGGCTTTGTCCTAGTAGTACGAGTGGACAGTCTAGATGCGATCCGTAGAGACGATAGTAGAGATTGAAAGTGTGTCCCGTAGGCTCCTGGAGGTCATAGCCCCACGAGATAGTCAGTCTCTCACCTTGATCTATGATCTCCTCAACCTTTGCCAGACCAAAGGGGATGCGAGGCTCGGCCCCGAAGGCGGGACGACGTGTCGGCAAGAGGAGCTGATCCTGACGCTCTGCTGGTAGCTGATCGTACATCTGCAAGAACTGCTCAGCTCGGTAGTAACTTACCCCTGGGAGACCATAATGCGCCACCGTGTCGAGCTGATTATAGATGTCTTGTAGCTTCCACCTCGAATTGTCATAAAGCCGATAAACACCTAGTCCAGCTATGATGGGTCCGTGGGGTGCGATGCGCTTAGCCCAGTCCGCTATGTAGTAGTTGAAGTGCCCATCCTTGTAATAAATCATCGGCACGATGAAGTCGACGATGCCTCGCTGAAACCATACGAGCGGATCTTGCGAGACGTCATTCTTGCAGAAGTAACCTCCAGGGGCAGGCTTCGGCAACTGCTCATACTTGCCGATGCATGCTGTAGAGAGTGCCACCTCGGGTGCTACCTCTTGCAGCGTGCGGTGCAGCGTGTCGATCATAGCTGTCACATTAGCCTCACGCCACTCCATACGTGGGAGTCGCTGGGGGTTCATACGCTGGTAGCTCTTGAGGTCGTCAAACTTGTTCGGCCCATCGGGATAGCGGATATAGTCTAAGTGTACGCCATCGACATCGTAGCGGGTGACTAGATCTCGTACCAGCTGAGCCATATGCGTACGTACAGCAGGCTGTGCGGGATCCATAAACCAAGCATTGCCCTGTCGGATACACATCTCAGGATGCGCTGCGTAGAAGCCCTTACCCTGCTTAGCCAGCGAGCGCACATGATCATTAGTACCTAGTGGATAGACTACCATCCAGGCATGTACGCTCATACCACGACTATGACACGCATCGATAGCGTACTGGAGGGGGTCGTAGCCACTGGGCAGCGCACCAGTCTTGCTGACCGTAGGAGAGAGTGACTCGAGACTGCTCGGATAGAGCAGATCACCACGCAGACGTACCTGTAGGAAGACCGTATTGATCCCTGCCTGCACAAAGGCATCTAGCATCTTGTCGAGCGACTCCTGCTGCCGCACCATACCTGGATAAGTATCTGCAGAGACCTTCGGCCAGTCTAGACCAAAGATCGTGGTGAGCCATACAGCACGCATCTCTGCTCCAGGTAGCTGAGGTACCGAGTAAGCGACATCACTGATGCTGCACTCGGGTAGCTCGATATGTGGTCGCCGTGGTGTAGCCTTACGTGAACCGCACTGGCTAAAGAAGAAAAGCATCAGCAACAGCACTGCTGACCGATAAAGGGTGGAGGTAAGTCTCTTAGGCATCGCGCATATAAATTGATAGATGCCACAAAGATACGAAATCGCTACGTGAAGATCGTACATCGGCTAGCCCGATGAGACCAGTAACCTGCCGTAGGAACGCACGGAACGCTCTAACGAGAGAGCGTTCATCCCCCGTGAAAATCACGATGCTGTAACCTTTGACACAATCGTCTCGCTTTGATACAACCATTGCATCGCTACTCGTATTGCTATATAACGCAGGAGCGTGATAAGGATCTCTCTCCTTACCACGCTCCTATCTATAGATGATGAGCTGTGCGCGCCTAGTCTGTTTGGGTGCGCTAGCCCCTTGATGAGACCATATCTCTTACGATGCTAAGGTCTCGTGAAGTGACTTTACTTGGTGATGTACTGTGTGAAGGTACCTGCTGCTGTCTGCATTACGACAACGTAGCGACCTGCAGGTAGTGTAGAGAGATCTACAACGCGTCCTGGCTGATCGATCTGCATCACGTTAGTACCATCGACAGTTAGCACGCGGAGCGTCAGCACCTCAGCACTGTTCTCTACGTATAGCTGTGCCGTAGCGTCGAGCTGCGTAGGATAAGCGACTGGCTCGAGACTACGCTCTACCTCACTGACACCTACAGGTGCATAAGCGCCACCATCTTCGTAAACGATCTCTACGGTGTAGCTGTCAGTCGTATTGCCCGTAGCATCTTGATACTCATTGGCGGTGATACCCTCAGCAATGACCTTACCATTCTTGAGGAGCTTGTAGCTCTTGACCTTGGGGAATGGTACGGGTACCTTACCCTTGGCAAAGCAGGTGAAGTCGCTGTGCTTCTCTACGTTCTCAGAGGGAGCGAAGACGAAGCGCATAGCGTGATACTCCTCAGGTACTGTGGAGCCCTTGTACTTGCTCTCGGGGTATGGTATAGCCCGTTGACCAGAGAGTAGGAAGGCATCTACGTAAGGACGTAAAGCGTCGTTGGTATTCTTGACACAGACGACACCTGCAGCGTTGTCATTGTTGGTGATACCATAGCCGATGAAGAGATCATTCATAGGATTGATCCTAAAGGGCTTGTCTAGGACTACCGTAACCCACTCACCGGGCTTCCAGTCTTGTGGCACGTTGAACATCTGCTCATACGTGATACCAGCGATGCCACCCACCTTGTCATTACGCTCAGTACCATTGCGCACGATGATCGTGTAGCGCTGAGCATCCTTAGTATCAGGGACATTGATCAGCGAGTCAGGTACGAGACGTACAGCATAGAGCGTAGGAGAAGGCTCACCGACAAAGCGATCACTAGCGATACGTACCGTCAGGTTGTAGCGGTTTGGCGTAGTGTAGCGACCTTTGAGCTCAGCCTTAGGGTGCTTGTAAGGGATAAACTCCATCTTGTCAGGATCGGGATAACCAAAGAGTGAGACCTCCTGTAGGTTAGCGGGATCGTGCCAAGTGACGAGGACACCATTGCTACTAGCCTTGGCGGTAGCAGGCATCGTGTGTACGGCATTGCCCCAGAAAGCGCCCTGCTCGATGAGATCAGACTCGCCTGAGGTATAGGCAGCACCCTCATTATGTCCATCATCGGGTAGCGTCTTGCCACCATAGTCGTAGCGTACCTGTACACCATAGACGACAGAACCCTCACGAGCCTTGTCTCCTAGAGCTACCTCACGTGACTCGGTATACTTATTGTCTGTAATCTCTGTGACAAAGGCTCCATTGCGATAGATGCGGTAGAAGACCTTCCACTCAGCAGGGATCGTGTTCTTGTCGATAGCTGCCCAAGAGAGATGAGCCTCCGCATTGGTCACCTGTATCTTGAAGTCGGACACAGGCTGTAGAGGCTTTAGACCGTTGCGCCACGTACCCTCTAGACGACGAGCTGTACCACCTTCCTTAGGATCGAGGTAGATGTCCATACAGTCGATCGTATCATTCTTCTTAAAGTGATCCCAGTGGAACTTGAGACGTCCGTAGAAGTCATCCCCCTCTGTACGACCACCCGTGAGCGTACCAACGACTAGGTGCTCGGCACTAAAGAGTGAAGAGCCAGAGGAGCCACCCTCGGTAGCGCCCTTTGTATACTGAAATACAAAGTGAGCCTTCTCAGCTCCAGCTTCGCCATCGCCTGTATCCCACTGACCTATTGTGATAGGACCATCTGCGATAGAGATCTTCTTAGCATCTCCCATCGGGTGATGTATGCCTACAGCTGGAGTCTTGGGCAGTACAGACCAGCGATCCCAACCATTGTAGTAGACGCGATAGTTCTCAGGGACCTGTGTGTTTGCCTCGAGGAGCAGACCATCACTCATACCCAGGAAGGGAAGGAACGTACGTACCTGACAGCCTACGACAGACTTGCCACGATTGAGCGCTATAGAACCATTGCTACAGGTAGGCTTCTCATAGTGGAAGACAAAGGTCCACTTGTCTAGATACTCCTGCCCTACCTCTTGCTCTGTGCTCAGAGAGATACAGTGTGCAGCAGAGAGAATAAGAGGCTTGAAGTCTAGATTGGTATTGTTCATCAAGTTGCCCGAGCAGAGTCCTATGCCCTCCTCATCATACATAATGAGCTGGCAGACACCAGCCTTCTCAGCTTGCCACTCAGCTCCCTCAGGGCAGTTGATACCGATCTGAGGGATCGGATCTCCACTCTCATCCTCGCCAGGGTAGAGCATACGGAGCTTGTTGGTTCCGTTGTCTACTCTAGCATCGTAGATGTATCCGACACCAGAGACGAGTAGCGTAGGCATGGCTCCCGTACGTCCTGGCTCATACTCCATAATGACTTCATCACCATTCAGTGGCTCATTAGCAAAGCCTCCATGCTTGGGGTGGGTCTCATGGGTGTAAGCACCGAGGAGTGCAGAGCGATCAGGCGTATAGATGTAGAGACGGCCACCATCGTTGGGGATAAAGAAGTCGTCATAGAGGAGCGTCATAGCCTGAGCTCCTGGCGAGGAGACGCGCAGGCGGTAGATCACCTTACCAGACTCTAGCTCGATAGCCTGAGCCTGACGAGAGAAGTCGATAGAGGTCTCTAAGACACGACCGATGGTAAGGCGCTTGAACTGTACCTGCCCCTTGTTCCACTGGTGTGCTGTCTTGAAGTCCTGTACGTTGAACTCGGGGAGGACACGGATGACAGGCGTAGCTCCAGCCGAGCGTAGCTCTGTCGTAGAGGCTGTGAAGCCAGCTGGTACGCCTCCAAAGGACTGCTGTGCTACGAGCCCTCCAACCCAAGAGAGGGCTACGATGCCCACAGCTAGTAGTTTGGATATAAATGAATGATTCATAAAGCGGTGTAAACTGTGCTTTGTTTGATTAGATATAACTATAGAGTCTAGTCACGACCCAAACATAAGATACAGTGTGGAGCTACAACATTACTGCGCGTCCACACTGTACCTTACATTATAGAGTCGTCTCTGTCATCAACGACGTATGATCAGCTTGCGAGGATCATTGCCGATGAGGACAATGTAAGTACCCTCGGGTAGATCAGCTACTGACAGCTCTGCATAACCCTCACGGCTGGTAGCGTAGCTACGAACGAGTGAGCCTGAGAGCGTGTAGATATTGACCGCCGTAGCAGGCTGTGCACCAGCGACGGTGACGAAGTCTGTAGCGGGGTTAGGATAGAGCTGAGCCTCCTCAGAGCTTGGTACGGTTGGCATGATGACACCGAGCCACTGCTCGCCATCCCATGTGACAGTATCTCCAGGCTCCTCACCGTTTTCATTTTGGAACTCGGCAAAGATCTCCATATCGTCTGTCAACGTAAAGCTCTTTGAGCTAAGGATGTTGGTTTTCTTACCAGTCTTGAGATTAGTTGCTCTAAGGTCTGACAGCTCCCAGTCTGAAGTCTCGCTGGTCTCAGCAACTAGCTCGATCTCCATGCCACGAGGTAGACCTCTCGTGTCGAGACCGTCACCCTTGAGCTTGAGGGTACCCTGACCAAGCTTCTTTAGGACCACCTTGCAGACGTCATCTGTAAAGGTAGCAACCACCTCTACATCTGCATCCGTAGCATAGAAGTAGCGATCCTTGAAGATGTCTATCGTGTCACCCTTGGAAACCTTCTTAAGAGTGTTTAGAGCGTATCCACTCTCGTGCTTGTCTGTGATCACAATCTTAGTGTCAGAGTAAACCTCGTCGAGCTGTGTCTTACCATTGATCATAATAGAGCCACCCTCACCTACAGTCTTGGTCGTAATCTTGCAGATCGCAGCTCCATCATAGTTGCTCCAGGTACGCTTGTCATAAACGCCCCAGCCTAGCTCGTGAGCAGCCGCTACGTGCTCCTTGAGGCAGATGTTCTGCTCCTTGTCACTACGTGTCTCGACTGCATAGATGCTACCAGAGAATGAACCTGTGAGGACTTCCTTCTTAGGTAGAGACTTCATAAGAGCCATCATAGCGTCTCCCTGGAGTTTGTTATTCTCCACGTAAACCTCTCCAAGAGAAGGTAGCTCAGGAAGCGTAAGAGCCGTGAAGTTGTTACCTCCGAGATTTAGGCTGTATAGACTGCTACATCCCTCTAGATTGACAGAGGTGAGCTGGTTATTCTCAGCGCTGAGCGTAGATAGATTAGCAAAGCCTGACATATCAAGAGTGGTGAGTTGGTTACCACCAACGTATACATCACTTAGATTTTCCTTACCACCCGTTAGGTCTGCCGATGTGAGGAGGTTGTCACTGACGACAACTGAGCTGAGACTAGGACAATTCTCTATGGAGAAGTTTGTAAGCTTATTATATCTCAAGTTGATGCTGGAGAGCTCCTCTAGTCCCTTGAGAGCCATCTCTGTGAACTCGTTGTTGTTTAGACTGAGATACTCTACCTTAGGACAGCCACTGAGGTCTATCGAAGAGAGCTTGTTGTTACTCAGATCTATGTCATAAAGCTCACTATTCTCTCCGAATGTAATCTTAGTCAGGCTACCAGCGTGTAGGTCTAGTGTCTCGAGAGCTGTTAGACCAGTGAGATTTATCTCGTTGAGCTTAGTCGTCTTAGCACTAAAATTAACTAGAGAAGTACAGCCAGTTAGGTTGATCGATGTGAGTGGGTTAGAAGATACGCTAAGCCACTCAAGATTTGAGGTCTTAGAGAGGTCTAGAGAAGTAAGGGCATTGCCAGAGAGACCTAGCGCTGTACAAGAGACACCATCTAGATCGATCTCCGTCAGTGAGTTTGTCGTCAGAGAGACAGTCTCTAGGTTAGGCGCCCCAGCAAGGTTGATGCTCTTGAGCTTATTGGCATCAGCCTTGATTGACGTCAGCTTATCATTACCACCGAGTATGATCGTGTTGATCTCAGCTGTAGCACAGTCTAGACTCTCTAGCGCAGGTAGTCCTGTCAGGTCTAGCTGCTTGAGCGCATTAGTACCACAGATCAGGCTAGCTAGGTGAATACAGTTATCAAACTCAAGCGTCGTAACGCGAGACATAGTGCACTCAAAAGAGTAAAGGTCTCCTGAGATAGACACTGGCTTTTGTGTGATCTCATAGGCGATCTTACCCTCCACCATAACAGGCTTGGCACCCTCGACTATGATATCTTTGCTCGTGCCATCGGGACCAGTGAACATGAGGTTCATTCTGTCACCGACATTGAGTTCGGTACCAATAGTAATCTTACCAATGGTGGGTTCCTGAGCGGAGGCTCGGAATGCGGTTAACCCCAACACGCTTACTAACGTGAGGAGAAGGAGTAGTTTTGACTTCATATCCTTATAATAAATAGTTGGTTGATTAGTGTCCAATAGTAGTAGCACTCTAGAGATGCTCTAAGTGAGGAGCGACTCTAGAGTGCTATGCGTTTAGTCGACGAGTACCTTTATGGTTTCTGACCCGTAGGTTACTAGGTAGAGACCTGAAGGAAGTGCTATATGCGTCTCTAAGGCAGTGGTCGTATAGACGACCTGACCATCGAGCGTGTATATTGCTATAGGAGCGACCTCAGGAGCTACGATAGAGAGGAGACCTCCTGCTACGCTGATCTGTAGTGGCGATGCTGTCTGGACGAGTTCATTGCCTACTGGATAGATCTTGCGGAATTTCTTCCAGTTTCTATCACTCTCGTAGGCTCCTCTAGCCTCTGCAGGCACCTCTAGGAGGACCTTCTTGTAGAAGTCTTTGCCCATGTCGTAGACTTTACCATCACCGTCCTTGCCCACGGCTGGAGGTGTGACAGCAAGTATCTGTAGCGTACCACCCTTTGTCTCCAGCAAGTCGTTGCCTGAGAATGCTTGATCCTCGACTAGTGTGACGCTCTTACCAAGAGTGATCTTCGAGAGCTTCTTGCAGTCACTGATGCTGTACTTAGGGATCACCCGAACCTTCTCGGGGATCTCGATCTCAGAGATTCTCATATCTGAAAAAGCGGTCTGTCCTATACTGTCGACAGATGAGGGGAGCTTAACGGCAGCGGTCCAGCGACAAGATAGGAAGGCATATGGTTCAATAATCTTGATCCCCTCTGGCACGGTAACATCTTTAGTCCCCTTGTAGAGGCAGGTAACAAGCGAGTTCTTGGTCTTATTGATCAGTAGCTTACCCTCATTGACGCCGTCGGACTTAGCCTCAAAGGTCTTATTGCCCTCTGCGACCTGGATCTTCTCACACTCTTGGAGCAGTGTGAGTGCCCTATAGCCGATCTCCTGTACGGAAGCAGGTATCGTCAGCTCTGTGAGCCATGAGCAGTTAAAAAGGGCTTCATCGCCTATCCGCTCCAAGCCCTCGTTAAGGACTAGCTCCTTAATATAGATACAGCTTAGGAAGGCATAGTCCTCTATTTCCTTCACCGTATTAGGTAGCACCACCTTAGCCGTTCTAAGCTCAGAAGGACAGAGATAGACCTTCGTCATATCCTTACTATATAGTATGTCGTCTTGTACAGCTAGGATTGTATTTTCGGGAGCGACCGTAATGGTCTTGAGGTTTTGGCAGTTCTTAAAGGGCGTTTCACCCATACTCTTAAGCCCCTTACCGATCTCTATTTTGGTAATGGCCTTACAATCTTGGAAGACATTGTCACCGATCTTCTCAATCTGATCAGGAATGACACCCTCCTTGAGCGTAGCGAGACGGAAGACTCTATCCTTAAGCTCCTTGCAGGTCGCAGGATACTGCACCGTATAGACCTCATTGAATGCAAAAGCGGCCTGCCCCAAAGCTACGACTGTGCAGGGAACTACATCGTTACCCTTCTTGACATTGAGGGTCTCAGGGATGACAACATTCTTGTAGTAAACACCCTCTTTAAGACGATCCTCCGCACTCTGTGCTGGTGCGATCTCGATGGTCTTGTCCTCTTCCTTGACAAAGCGAACGAAGAAGCCTTCCTGAGTCGCATAGATCGGACGGGTATCTGTCGCCTTGACATCTTGAGACTTTAGTTGATGACCAGTCTTGAGCTCGTAGCGAGAGCTGTAGGAGAGTTCTTTTACTCCCCCATCACCATGACTGGAGAGATTGACTGTTTGGGCTGATGCTTGTAGCGAGAGTCCACTCGTTGCTACAATTAGCCCTGCCGTAATTAGTAGTTTTTTGATCATATAGTGTTATTGCTTAGTACTATCTAAACTATATCTGCGTGATTTTCAAACTTGTACGAATTGTTCAAGATTGGGGGGAAAACGTAAGTTCTCAAAGGCAACGGCAAGTTACGAAAAAACAGTGACATAGCAAGACCGACAGCAACTGCCCTCTGTTTCGGAAGTCCCATTACAAGGTAGTTTTGCATAAATAGTGTAGGGACGCTTATATCGCTTTGATACAACGGACGCACTTGACGTGTAACCCGCTGTAGGGACGCACGGATAGTATCTAGTGGGAGGGCGTCCGTCCCCGTTAAAACCACAAATGCTGTAAACTTTGATACAACGCTTTGACACAACGGACGCTCAGATCGAGCGTCCCTACAGCGGGTTACTCGTATAGCTTTGACACAACACGCGTGAGAGTTGTGGAGTCTAGGTTGTATATAATATAGGAGGAGACTCTGTAGCGGGTGCTACAGAGTCTCCTCTTCTGTTAAGCTGTAAGGTTAGTTACTACTACCTTATAATAATAGTAGACAGCTAGCGACGGACGATGAGACGATGCGTCTCGCCACCTACTCGTAGTATGTAGGCACCCTCCTGTAGCTGTGTGAGGTCGATGCGTAGCGTATTGCTGGCACTTTCTACCTGATACATCAGCTCGCCCTCTAGCGTGTAGATCGCTACTATAGCTCCCGTTGGGATCCCCTCGAGGAGTACGTAGTCACGTGCTGGGTTAGGATAGAGACGTAGCTGATCTGCGACAGCGCTCTCGACGCTCGTATGGTCTACAAACTCAGCCTTGACCTCCGTATTAGCGATCACAGTAAAGCTCTTGGTAGCCATGATGTCCTTACCATTTGCAGTAAGTGACTTGAGCTCGCACTTGTCATTGTTGCCACGAGCCTCTATCGTTAGCTTCGTGCCGTAAGGTACTGCATTGACATCGACAGACTCTTTGAGAGTGATCGATCCATGCTCGTTGCTCGTTAGCTTGACCGTAAATACTCTCTCCTTTGTGAAGACAGCCTTTACCGTAGTAGCGGCAGTTACTGTAAAGCTCTTTGTAGCCAAGATATCCTTACCATTAGCCTCGAGCGTGGTCAGCTCGTAACCAGCAGCTGGCTTAGCCTCGACAGTTAGCTTAGTACCATCAGGTACAGCCGTAAGGTCTTCGTAGCCCTTGATGATCAGTTCACCTTCGCCCTCTACCTGCTTCGTGACAGGATAATCCTTCTGTGTTGAAGTCCCCTTCTTGCAGGTCACCTCTATGATAGGATCCTCTAAGATCGGCATACGATGCTTTCTATCATCATCCATCTCGAAGAAGCTCATCGTCAGCTGGAGCTTATTACCACCTACGACACCTAGTCTCTTCACTAGCTCGGGTAGCTTTGGTGTGAGGATCTGCTCCCCTTGTGGTGAGATAGAGATCGTCTCCAAGTCGGTCCACACCTGCTCGATACCATACGTAAGTATGTAGCGGCACTTCACCTCATGATCAGGAGCTATGGTACCGACGTTCTTAACACGGATCTGTGAGAACTCACCCGTACCCAGGTCTACCTCCATAGGCTCAGTCTTAGAGACCGGCTCGATGACGAAAGCCGTTCTGATAGCATCAGACGCCTCGATGGTCACATCAGGCAGCTCGAAGTACTGCATCTTACCCATATCCTCTGTTTGGTAGGAGACACGGAGCGAGACCGTACCCTCTGCGTAGGGGCAGCGCTCAGCATTGAAGGTCACCTCTTGCGTCTCTCCGACCTGTATGGCGGGTAGGATATCAGAGTAAGCACGCCACTCACCGTCCTCGGACTTGATCTCGAGGTAGAGTGGTCTGAAGAACTCCCCACGACCCGTGTTCTTGAGCTTGAGTGAGACCGTACTCTTCTCATAGGCCTTGAAGGTAGAGCTAGCACTACCCTCTACCATCTCAACCTGAGCAAAGGGGTGCGTGAGATCCTCCTTGACCTTCCAGCCGAGACCCTCCTTCTCAATGGTAAAGGTGTGACGCCCCTTGCCATTCTCATTATTGCCCTCGCGGACGTCCATAGCACAAGGTCTCCACTCCTTCGTACCATCAGGTAGCGTCACCTCATAAACTATGAAGATGTCCCACGTACCCTCCGAGAGGTACTTAGTCACATCTAGGTCAGCTTGGAACTCTGCCACAAGGTCATAGAGACCGACTAAGTACTTAGACTTCTTGTACTCGTCCATATAGACCGTATCGGTCGTACCAAGCTTGGCAGCGCCAAAGGTCGTGAAGCCGAAGTACTCATAGTCAGCCTTGCCATCCTCTTGAGTAGGCACATCGCTGAGCCAGACAGAGTAGTTGGCATCTAGGATTCTGATTATTGGGCCACCCGTGAGGTGTGTGGTAAACTTGCGTGTGGTGACAAGCGGCAACTCGGTATCCTTAGATGTACCATCACGATCGGGCGTGATGCCTACGACGATACCCTGCTCCATACTAAAGCCTCCACCGAAGCCTCCACCGATACCTAGGTCGTCGGGCTGTAGGAAGTTAAGGTTGAAGTATCCATTAGCGAGACCGCTCCAGCCCCAGTTGATGTGATAGAGTCCCTCGTCGTTGTAGCCATCGCATACGAAAGCGTGACCACCACCCGAGCCAGTACCACTATATACGACAGGACGCTGTGCAGCGAGCTCCGTGCGTATGATCTTGTTCCACTCAGGCTGGGTATAGTTGACACGTCTCTTGAAGGTCACCTGCTTGTTATAGCGGAAGTTGTTGCGCAGAGCACGTACGATCAGCGGCGCAAAGCTACCACTAGCGACTGGATCATAGTCCGTCTCGATAGCGACGCCCGCATGATAGCAAAGCAAGCCTAGTGCCTCCGTCTCCGCAGCCGTTGCCTTAGTAGGATCCTCATAAGAGGCTGGCATATTAGCCCAGTCGTAGGTCGTCGTACCAAAGTTCACCTTATGTCTTCGAGACTTGTATGGCTCTTTGTACTCTACCTTACCCTCACCCTTGACAGGCCACTGATAGTAGCGCATCACCTGAGCATAGGCGGTAGCGACGCAACCCACGGGCATATGCTTGCCATCACCATATTCTGGGGTCTTTGAGTTCCACGGAGCAGACTGATCCCACTCGATATCGCCTAGTAGTGGAGCCACCTCTACGGGCTCTCCAGCCTTTGGTAGTGTCGGCGCCAAGCGTGTCTGCCAGGTTACCTGACCCATGAGCTCATCGATACGCTGCTGACAAGCCTCTAGGAAGGCAGCGAGATTGTCTGGCATCGCCTCGACGGAAAAGGATCCCGTCGTAGCATAGCCTATATAAGGAGCTAGGCGGTCATCGCCAGAGACGATCACGAAGCCACGATTCTCACCTCTATTATATACATAGTAGTAGCGAGCAGGCTCACCAGCGGATTGTGGTGCATACCCATCGGCTGTGCATGCGGGTGCCGACACAAGGGTTAGCTCAGCAGAGCGCAGTTGCTGCATCTGCGTGTTCTTTTGGAAAAACTGCTCTGCGAGCAGCCTAGCCTCTTGCTCTCGTAGTGGGCGTGCATAGATCTGCACCACGCCACAGAGCAGTAAGCATAGTGTCATGGTCAGCATTCGTGACCGACCGAGTAGCGAGTAATTCATAAGCAAGTAGTTTTTGTTAGTCAATTGTATTCTGCAAAGATATAAAAAACAGAGACATTGCCAACTTTACGTTTGCAATGATAGATCCAACTAACAAAAATAACCCGTGTACCATCTCAGTAACACCTTCCCAACTGTGTACTTTTTTTCAGGAAGAGGACACGATAGTCACGTGGGAAATTCCAATCCCCCACGTGGCTAATTTTTATTCTCCACGTGGAGGCGAAACATTTCCTCCGAAGTTTCATTCGTTTCCTCCGAAGTTTTATTTCGTCTCCACGTGGAGAATTTTAAATGTCCACGTGGCGATTTGAGATTTCCCACGTAGGGATCTACTCCTTCTAAGGAAAGATCGTGTCGAAGCCTGAGAGATCCTTGTCTATCACGTCTCTGTGTTGACTTCTAGCACCTCAAAATGGACATTAGCCATAAGTGATGAACAAGAAAGTTGAGAGAAAGTTTTGTCAAGTCAGAATTTATTGCAACCTTTGCCTCAGAATAAAAACATAACGTTCTGTATCGTCAGACAAGCTATGAAGACTACAAAAGAAACTATACTGAGAGAAAGCTTTAAGCTGTTCTTAGCTAATGGTTATGATGGCACCAGTGTTCTGGACATCGAGCGTGCTGCAAAGATTACCCGTGGCGCCATATTCCATCACTTTGCTAATAAGGAGGATATATTCAAGCAGTCGGCGGACTATTTTTTCCTTGCCTTCTTTCAGGAGGCTGATTATGGTGAGGAATACTTGAGTTGCCCTACTCCTTTAAAGACCTTTATGGTGAGATGTTTGGAACTCATTGAAGCCAGGATGGAGATATATATACAAGAGAAAGACATTGAAATAACTCCCGCAAGCTTTATGAGTTTTACTCTTTACTTGACAGACCACTACGAAGGATGGCAAGAGAAAATACTTGAATACAAGAGACAAAAGATAGAGGCTTGGACAAAAGCCATCAATCTAGCTAAAGAGAGGAGTGAAATACGTTCTGACGTAGATACTGCGTTGCTTGCGGAGACTTTTCATAACCTCTATATGGGGTTGTCCTATGGAGGAGCCTTAGTGGATAAATTGTCCATCCCTAACTTACAGAGACTGTGGGATTATATCTACCAGCAACAAGCTATAAAACAGGGCTAATGAACTCAATAATGGGATTGTATATGGGGATATTTAGTACTGAAGAAAAATGGGGTGTAGCAGGGACAACTATCGTATTGGAAGGTATGGCTCATTGCTTTACAACCATCGCGGACTCTCTGCATTGGTTGCTTATAGAAAAAACAACTTTGGGATATAATAGGTCTCTAGTAGAGCTTTTCAAAATGTAGAACGCAAGCATCAATGCGTGGTAATATAATAAATAGCAGGTGTGATATGAACAGGAAGAGATACCTCATTTTATTTTCAATAATATCTGTGCTACTCGGTGCCTTCTCGTCACTCAACGCACAACAAGTTGTAGGAACCATTGTTGATTCCTATGGAGAACCCATTCCTTATGTGACGCTAACGACATTAGCTTCTTTAGAAAAAGATGCCGAAACGATCCAGATACACTACACCGACTCCCTTGGGTACGTCGCCTTCGACCTTTCGGAGAAAGAGACGGCTATTCGAGCAACGTTCCAAGGCAAAGTTCTCTTTGAGGAGCTATTGCCTGCCCCGATCAATGGGGTCATAGACCTGGGGAAACGCCAAGTCTCTATCTCAAATGAACTGGAGGAGGTAGCTGTCACAGCAGTAAGACGGGCGGTTCAGATGAAAGAGGGAATCCTCACGTTCGACATCAAGCATACCCCAATGTATCAACTCAAAGGGTACAATGCCATTGATTACCTCAGAAGAACCCCTAGGGTAAGCCAGTCGGGAGATAGCTTCTTAATTGACGGCAACCCAGCAGAAGTGCGTATCAATGGGCAGAAAACCAACCTATCAGGTGGCACCCTTTATGACCGTCTGCAAGCTCTTCGCTCAGATATGATCGAACGAATCGAAGTGCAACTAGGGCAGTCGGCTGATTTCGGAAGTGGCATTACGGGTGGGTATATTAATATTGTTCTGAAAGAGATCAACGGATATACGGGCTCTCTATCTGCCGACTTTGGTTATGCTGGCAACGCTATTAAAAATGGGAAAAAGCAACCCGCCCACGATGAGGGACTATATGCTCGCCTCGTATATGGCAACTCTCGTGTGCAAGGGTTTGCAAATGCCTCTGTGAGTTCGTCGAGATATCCCCATTACTTTGTGGAAAGAGAGTACTACTTCGACAACAAAGTCATCAAGGAAAATAACCATTACCTTAGCAATAAGTACCTAGCGTATAGTTTCAACCTTGGAGCTAGTGCTCAGCTCGGCGAGTTACACTCCATTAATGGCACGGCAAGTTATCGCAGAGCTCCTAACTCTCTGTATGAATCAGTTACAGCGTTAGAGCAGCCAACCACGCCCCTACTGTAAGACATACTGACTAACGGGGAAAGTAGCTCTACCTCTTTCACTGGGGAATTCAATCATTCATGGCACTCCAGAGACGATAAATACAACTGGCTGAACTCCCTCTTCTATTTGAATAATAAAGCACATGCCACAGATGTTTTACGCTACTCTACCGATGGGACCCCCATTAAGGAGGAGCAGAATATCAACGATGAAAGCAACCAACAATTCTACGCTGCGACTCAGTTATCTACACAACTAACCCCTATATGGGCTCTAGAGTCTGGCGCCTCATATACTATGACTAAAAGCAACACCAACTATAGCTTCCACGGACAAGGGCAATCTCTCGCAGACGCTCACTCTTTGTACGAAGAGCATTTGGCCATTATTTTTGCCCAGCTACAGATGAGTAAAGGAGAATGGAGCTTAACAGGAGGATTGAAATACGAGCATACTTATGCCTACTCCCGAACAGCCAATAAAAAGCTTAATGTGGGGCAATTACTGCCTTCTATAAGAATTGGGTATAATGCAGGAGCATACGGCAATATCAGCCTGAGATACTCCAAATGGCTCTTCCGTCCGCCATTTGAACTGACCAATAGCTATCGCACAAAAAGAAACGACTATCTCTACTCCGTTGGCAATCCTGAACTACGCCCCGCCTCCACCCATTCATTTGGATTAGACTATTACTGGAAGTCATTTGGTTTAGGTCTCAGCTACTCTATCACCAATGATTACCTGCAAAATAGTTACTTCTACGAAGCACCAATCGTCATTGTCACCAATAGAAACATGCCTACCCAACATAAGTGGACTGGCAGCATTTCATACTCAGGAAATATTACCCCCTGGTGGTATACTTCCGCGGAAGTAGGAGTGTCCTTTCAATATCACCCAAAAGCAATTTGGTTGAAACGACATACACAGCCTTACGTTGGCTTTAATAACACTTTTACCCTTGCTTCGGGTCTACAACTTAACGCTGGGATATCCTATGCACACAGCTGGATGATGCAAGATGTGTTGGTAGGGAAAAGACTAACGAGCAAGATAGATATGAGGTACCAACCAAGCAGGAGTGATTGGGATTTTTCACTCGCCATTAGCAACCCGATTCGGATATCTCGTACAGAGAACGAATTCAAACAAGACCCTAACCTCAAAGTACTCTATTTTGAAGATACCGCCTTCCCGTCAGTAAGCTTCTCTATCTCCTACTACTTTGGAAAGATGAAGGCGCACTCGAAACCCAACATCCTTAATATGGATCAATATAGACTATGATACAAATAGCGGAGGATGCCGAAAATCCAATCAAGAGAGTAGGCAAAAAGAATTTATTGCAATCTCTGCATCAGAACGAAAGGAACTACGCTCTGTATTAGCTGACAAGATATGAAGACTACAAAAGTAACTTCCACCATAGCTATAATACTGTGTTGCCTTGGCCTATCTCTCCAAGCCATAACCGCACAGGAAGTAATGGGTCGAGTCCTCGCAAAGGAGCGTACTCCGCTGGAGAATGTGCATGTGTTGCTATATAGTAACCAAGACTCCACATTGCTCACGATGGCGGTGACGGATAGTTTAGGGAGGTATGCGATGAAACTCCCCGAGAAGGCGTTCAGCGTGACCTATTCACTCATTGGAGCTAAGCAAGTCACTATCCCATACGATGCTACACTAGCAGCTTACCGAGAGGTGATCATGGAGGATGATGACACTGCACTCGGAGAGGTGGTCGTCTTAGCGCATCAAGTGCGTACTAAGCCAATCGTAGGTGGCATCGAGTGTCGTATCCTTAATCAAGACTTGATCAGCAATCGTACTGCCGTAGACCTTCTTGCCTATGTGCCGATGATCTCAAAGAAGGGATTGGACAGCTATTCCGTGGTGGGTACGGACGATGTTGTGTTCTTTATCAATGGTCGTCGCTCTCTCATGTCCATGTCGGCCTTAATGAGCTATCTAAAGACGCTGTCAGCAAGCCAGATCAAATCGATGAAAGTCCTTTATCAGCCCTCACCAGAGTATGGCGTCGGTGAACGTACGGCTGTCATCGACCTTGTCATCGAGGACAACAATGTGGGGTTCCAAGGGAGTCTGCGTGGAGAGCTGATCCGCACTAAAAGGTGGAAGGAGACGCTCAGCACGACACTCGTCTATCAAGCGCCTAGATGGCAAGTGCAGCTCTACGCTGGGGCTCGTAACTTGAGAGACTATGAGCGGTCTGAGGGAGAGACTCACTACTTGCAGTCGGGCGTGATCAATACCTCTGAGCAGCTCCGAGACACCCGTCGTCGTCAATATGACCTGAACTTGACGGGAGAATACAAAATTGCAGAGGGACATACGGTGGGAGCCTCAATAGATCTCTATCGCTATGGAGGCAAGCCGTATACTACTATAACCGACCGGTATAGCTCCATCGGCATAGACTCGACCTTCACGGGACAGATCAACAGAGACTATGTGGATAGTTACCTAGGGAGTATCATCTACTACCAAGGCAAGCTCCCCCGTGGTATCTACTTGACGGCAGAAGTTAGCGGTCTATGGAGTGACTACCGCCAGACGATGAGCCAACGCTATAATAGGAGTGACCTGCCGAGTCTTCCACCCTACTTGGACTACCAGTCCAACCTCCCGATGGCAACGAGTAGCTACTCCTCTAAGACGCAACTATCGATCCCGCTCTCTGAGAAACTATACCTCTATTTAGGCAACAATAGTTCGCTGAGCCAGGCTCGCTACAGTGAGACCTACGACATCCGTGTGATCCCAGGCAGCTTTCGTCCAGCTGATCGTACATTGCATTACAGCGAGATGCTGCATCTTCCTTATCTCTTGGCATACTATCAGCTTCCGTATAATATCTCTCTGTATGGTGGGCTGTATGGACAGTATCATAGTACGTCGGGGGCTTATGATGATGGTGCGAGGCAACACTATTCAGGGCGATGGTACCTGCTCCCCTATGCTAGTGTGTCTTGGAGGCAAGGTGCATTGAGTCTCTCGTATGGCTTCTCCATGAGTAATAACTACTCCTCCTTTGCATCGTACTCTCCTTTTGTCAAGTGGACCGCAATGAATGCCTACACGCAGGGCAACCCAGAGTTGAGACCAGCTCGATCTATGTTTCACTCCTTGACGGCTCGCTACCGCAACTTTTATGCACAAGCTTATTACGGAGAGACGCGAGACAACATCGGTAGCTTTGCTATACTGACTCCTGATCGGGTAATTGCGACTAAGAGCTACAACTACGGCGTCGGTCGGTCGCTGAGCCTTTCTATGGGATATGGAGGTAACATCACCTCGTGGTGGTATGCCAATGCTAATGTGTCGGGACGCTACACTCGTAATGAGGTGACCATAGAAGGGCTCCCTCAGTATGGGTACAACTACCGCACCTGGATGGCGGACGGCTCCCTCAACAATGCTTTCACGCTTTCAGACCGCTACGACTGGACAGCTGATATCAACTTCAGCTATTCATCTCCTTACCACTATCTCTACACCACACAGGATGGGATGATGCAATGCAACATCATGATGAGCAAAGGCATTGGTTCCCGTGTGATGCTGACTTTATGGGCATACAAGTCTTGGAGGCAAAGCCTCGGACACGGCATCCACTCGTGGGGCTTATCAGAGAGTCACACGTCCGACTTCGATCGGTGGACGAAGTCGTGGGGTGAGGATATGGGTGTCTCGCTATCCATCGCCTACTACTTCGGCAAGTCATCGCTCAATCAGAAGATCCAAGCGAAGCGATCTGATGCCTCACGCATTATTTCCAATGACGATAAATAGGACACTATTGTGTCGAAATAAATGGCTACCTTCGCAAACGAACAGGATAAATCAACTAACGAAAATCACAGACCATAATGAGGCGTATTAAACTTGCACTTACAATCGTCGCTTGTCTCTTGACAGCGTGTGCTCCTATTGCGACCAATTCAAATCCTCAGAGAAAGCTTGACTCAGAGATCACACGATTGGATAGTATTGCGATAACACTAGCTGAAATTAGAGCACTAGATCAAGGTATTAGAGACAACTCCAGTCTTTTCTTCGCAAACAGTCGGGCTTTTAATCTTCACACGGATAGCCTCTGCTTCTCAAAAGCAATTTGGGTCATCGAGCATTATGGGTACATCAAAGACTTAGGAAAGTACAACGACTCTTTCAGATACCTATTAGAAGCCCTGCCCGCAGTGTTACTACATAATCCTCAAAGGCTGATAGAGCCACATACTTATGACCTCTTGAAGCGAGAGGTGGAAGCTGGTAGACTACCTGCCGAATTTGTAGCCACCCTGCTTGATAAGTATTATGTGATGAAAGAGAAACGCACATTATACTTTTCGGGGTTTCGACAGTGGCTACAACAGCCCTATCCTCAAAAGAGAGATCAGGCACTATCTGACAGTCTCAGACAAGATTTAGGACTACCAGTGCTTCCGGACAGCCTATTTGTATATTAGTGCTGTACTTCCATCTGTACAGGATTCTAACCTATTGCTGTCCGATAAAAGGCTGAAAGGGCACATCAAGGGGGGGCAACCGTAGAATTGAAGCGGTTGAAGCGATTGAACTCCCTATTTTTGCCCCCCTCAAAAAGCTTTTACCAGACAGCAATAAAGCAAAAGCGAACTATCGGCAATGCCTCAGCATATTGCCAATAATTCGCTATCACTTGTCTCTAGGAGTCACTGCAAAACTGAAGCTTTACAATGAATAGCCTCATTCTGACGGATTCTTTGCAGACTCCTTCGGTGGAGTCACTTCAGAGTCTTTGCTAGCGGAGAGAGAGGGATTCAAACCCCCGAAGCGGACAAGCCGCTTTCCGGATTTCGAGTCCGGCCCATTCGGTCACTCTGGCATCTCTCCTAAAGAGAAAACTCCCGTTCTCAATTACAGAGTACAAAGGTAGTAACTATAATCCAGATGAGCAATAGTTCACTTTTTCAATGCCATTAGATCGGCTTCAAAAAAGGCTCAGATTGTAACTATGAACTGAAAAATATTTGCTATATTTGCAGTGGCGGACGATAGGTGTCCGTCTGGTAAAACTTAAATCAAAGCAATATGAAGATCAACGAAAAGATGACCGCTATGGTCAACGCTCAAGTCAACGAAGAGTTTCACGCAGCATACCTTTACCTCGCTATGTCTTTCCAGATGGAAGAAGAGGGTTACAATGGATTCGCTCACTGGTTCCTCCAGCAGTACCACGAGGAGATAGAGCATGCTCTAGAGATAGCACACTACCTACAGACACGCTCGGGACAGCCACATATCACAGGCATAGCTGAGATGCCTCAGCACTTTGGGACTCCTATCGAGCTCTTTGAGGCAGCCTACAAGCATGAGTGTCACGTTACAGAGCTGATACACAACATATACAAGGAGGCTCTAGAGACGAGCGACTACGCTACTAGCTCATTCTTCAAGCGTTACATCGATGAGCAGGTCGAGGAGGAGAATACCGTACTCGGCATCATCGATCAGCTACGTATGGCTGGCGAGAAGGGTATCTACCTCGTCAACGCACATCTCTCTAAGAGACAATAAGATAGAGCAAAACAATGCGATGAGACGTAGCCCTCAAGGGAGGTGAAGCTCTCTATGCGATTTTCTATCAGCGCTACGTCTCATTGCATTTTCTATGTCTTTAAATCACTAGATAGTTGCAAAGACAAAAGTTTTTTGTACCTTTGCACTCACGAAGGCGCTGACAGAGCAATCTGGACGACCTAGAGGGCAGTTACCAGAGTGGCCAAATGGGGCTGACTGTAACTCAGCTGGCGCAAGCCTACGGTGGTTCGAATCCATCACTGCCCACGATGAGGTCTACGTCTTCAAGCGACTAATGTCTACAAGCCATAAATAGGTAAAGTCGCATAGTATGCGGAAGTAGCTCAGTTGATAGAGCATCAGCCTTCCAAGCTGAGGGTCGCGGGTTTGAGCCCCGTCTTCCGCTCTAAGGTGAATAAACGATGGGTAGAGCGGCATTTGTCGCTCTATCTTCGTATCTGTAGGTAGCCTACAAACAACAATAGAGCGGTAACCAAGTTATCGCTCTATTGTTGTGTTATAAGGTATTGCTTCTAGAAGAGATTTGCCGTAAGAAGCAATGGCCTTACTCTACTGGCTAAGCTCCGTGGAAGAGGTACTCGGCCTGTATGTCGCGGGTCATCTGCGTGAAGAGCTCCTCGATCAGAGCATCAGCCACATCGAGTGCATGCCACAAGATAGTGTCCGAAGCTTCTTGTAGCATATCCTGCGCAGCGTGCGTCATGCCCTTGTCTAGCATGTGACAGTAGCGACGCTGTATCTCCTCAATGCGCTCATCGCACTCCATCTCGAAGGCGTGGTAGCGAGCCTTGATCAGCGGAGCATACTTATTATAGTTCGTCATACCGAGCACCTGCACCTTGCGGAAGGTCCAGTAAGCCGACTCCTGTGAAGACTCTCCCCCACCCCGTGTATAAGGCTCTGGGTAAGAGGTCACACCCTGGAAGAGCGGCACGAAGAGACCTAGATCAGCCATACCTAGACAAACGTGG
>OHBW01000289.1_pt1 | contig 24167 bp, 18 predicted proteins | sample 1577411 | NCBI WGS metagenome assembly OHBW01 (sample SAMEA3879534, study PRJEB24766) | human gut metagenome | biome: human-associated habitat; feature: feces | place: USA | collected 1985/1987 | reverse complement strand
AAATAAAACAAGAAATAAATCATTAACTTTAAAATTAATAATATAGCTATGGCAACAAAAGAGTATTTTCCCGGTATTGGTAAAATAAAATTCGAAGGTGTAGAAAGTAAAAATCCGATGGCTTTCCGTTATTACGATGCTGAAAGAGTGGTGATGGGTAAGAAGATGAAAGACTGGTTAAAGTTTTCTATGGCATGGTGGCATACCTTGTGTGCTGAAGGTGGCGATCAGTTTGGTGGTGGCACAAAGAAATTCCCGTGGAAGACGAATCCGGACAAACTTCAGGCTGCAAAGGATAAAATGGATGCTGGCTTCGAATTTATGCAGAAAATGGGTATCGAATACTATTGTTTCCATGATGTAGACTTGTGCGATGAGGCTGATACGATTGAGGAATATGAAGCAAACCTGAAAGAAATCGTTGCTTATGCAAAACAAAAACAGGCTGAAACAGGTATCAAACTGTTGTGGGGTACAGCGAATGTATTCGGTCATGCCCGTTATATGAACGGTGCTGCAACAAATCCTGACTTCGACGTTGTAGCTCGTGCAGCTGTTCAGATTAAGAATGCCATCGATGCAACTATCGAACTGGGTGGTACTAACTATGTGTTCTGGGGCGGACGTGAAGGTTACATGTCACTGCTGAATACCGATCAGAAACGTGAAAAGGAACACTTGGCACAGATGTTGACCATCGCTCGTGACTATGGTCGTGCCAAAGGATTCAAAGGTACTTTCCTGGTTGAACCGAAACCGATGGAACCGACTAAACATCAGTATGATGTAGATACAGAAACCGTTATCGGTTTCTTGAAAGCTCATAACTTGGATAAAGACTTTAAAGTAAATATTGAAGTGAACCATGCTACACTGGCAGGTCATACATTCGAACACGAACTGGCTGTTGCTGTGGACAATGGCATGCTGGGTTCTATCGATGCCAACCGCGGTGACTACCAGAACGGATGGGATACAGACCAGTTCCCGATTGATAATTTCGAACTGACTCAGGCTATGATGCAGATTATCCGTAACGGTGGTCTGGGTAACGGCGGTACAAACTTCGATGCTAAGACTCGTCGTAACTCTACCGATCTGGAAGATATTTTCATCGCACACATCTCTGGTATGGATGTAATGGCTCGTGCTTTGCTGAGTGCAGCTAAATTGCTGGAAGAATCTCCTTATAAGAAAATGCTGGCAGACCGTTACGCTTCGTTCGATTCTGGTAAGGGTAAAGAATTTGAAGAAGGTAAGCTGACTCTGGAAGATCTTGTTAATTATGCAAAGGTTAACGGTGAACCGAAACAGACTAGCGGAAAGCAGGAATTGTATGAGGCTATTGTAAATATGTATTGCTAATAGGTTTTATAAAACCATTCTCCCTATCCCAGCTGATTTTTATCAGTTGGGATATTTTATTTTGTCAAAATAAAGCTATATTTGCATGCGAACTTAAAATTCATGGTTATGACTTTAATGAACAATCATGTGGTGATTATGGCGGGAGGTGTAGGCAGTCGTTTTTGGCCTATGAGTACTCCTCAAATGCCGAAACAATTTATTGATATATTGGGATGCGGACGGACATTGCTTCAGCTTACGATGGATCGCTTTCAAGGTATTTGTCCTCCTGAAAATATATGGGTGGTAACGTCGGCCATTTACGCAGATGTAGTGAAGGAGCAGTTGCCCGACGTTTTGCCGGATCATATTCTGCTTGAGCCTTGCCGCCGTAATACGGCGCCTTGTATAGCTTATGTAAGTTGGAAGATTAAGGCAAAAAATCCAAGAGCAAACATTGTAGTAACTCCCAGCGAGAGAATTTGTCCGGGTTATCAATTCGGCTATGAAATTTACGGCCGATTCTGATGCAATCGTTACGTTGGGAATGAAAGCCACTCGTCCGGAAACGGGATATGGATATATTGAAGCGGATTTGTCGATGGCATGTCCGTCTAACAAAGAAATATATCGGGTCGATGCTTTTAAGGAAAAGCCCGATTTGGAAGTGGCTCGCCGTTATCTTCAGCGTAAAAATTATTTCTGGAATGCCGGAATCTTTATATGGAATGTTAGTACCATTGTCAATGCGTTGCGTGTTTATCAGCCTCCGATGGCAGAAGTGTTTGAACGTATGCTTCCTTATTTTTATACAGACAAGGAACAGGAGATGATTGATGAACTATTTCCTACATGCGAGAATATTTCAGTTGACTATGCGATTATGGAGAAAGCGGAAGAAATTTATGTATTCCCGGCTTCGTTTGGATGGAGTGACTTGGGGACATGGGGCTCCTTACTGGAAAATTCAAGAAAAGATTCGCATAATAATGCGTGTATTGGTGAAAACATCAAACTTTTTGAAACAAGAAATTGTATTATCCATACTACTCAGGAGAAGAAAGTTGTTGTGCAGGGGTTGGACGGATATATTGTGGCAGAGAAAAACGATACGTTGCTGATTTGCCGGCTGAGTGAAGAACAACGCATCAAGGAGTTCGCCGAAGAGTAAGTATTTTAGTAAAATAAAGACTCCCTCATGTCTTTCTGTTCGCAAAGCGAAAGGACATGAGGGAGTTATTTTATTATAACATGTCGGCAACTAAATAAATGTTCTCTTCTAGAATGCCTTGTTCCAGCAGTGCAGCCTTGTCTGCAAGATAGAGCTTCATGAATTCATCGTGTGTTTTGCAGGTGCTTTCAACATGACGATAACATTCAAGTGCCCGTTGGATGTTGTTTTGTGCCAGATAAACATGTCCGGCATTCAGCCAGTCGGACGATTGTGATTCGTCTGAACGTAATAATTTGTCGAAGAAACGATTCGCATCATCGTATTTTCCAGTCATGAAATAGCACCATCCTATAGCTCGTTGAGCATTTGCTGGAGCTTTATCCAGATATTCCACTTTAAAAAAATAGGTTAGCGCCTTGTCATACATGCGAAGATTAGCCAGACATTGTCCGATTTGCAAAAGTAAGTTCAGGTTCTCCGGTTGCATGGATTCAATTTTATATAAGCACTCCAAAGCTTTCTGATATTGCTGTTGGCGTTTGTTACACTGTGCCATTTGCTTTAATGTCCATACATGGTCCGGTTTCAGTAAATCTGCTTGCTCATAGGCCTGCAATGCCTTAGAATATGCTTTCATTTTCTGGTAACAGAATCCTGTCTTTCGCCAGAAATCGTCGTTCAAGTTGTCATATTGTAAGAGCTCATTATATATTTCGCATGCTTGTTCAAAATATTCTTTCGAAAACAGATACTCGGCTATATGCTTCAGCGATTCTGGCGTATGTATTAGTGGTTTCAGAACTTCACATTTCCAAAGAGCAAGATCGTCGGTAAAGATGTCATGCATTTCGCTACGGTACATCCACAACTTAAAAAAGCGATACAAATCGTGTATATATTGACGGCAGACATTTTCGGATTTTTTTTCAACTTGTATATATTCAGCAAGTAGGTTTTGTCCTTCTCCAATCATTTCATTTTGCATATTAAACTCTGTAGCAAGCAACTCCAGTTGGTCGGAAGGTATGTTTTGCAAGGTCAGACAGAAAGAATATTTGTCCGAATTGCAGAACATAGTCGAATCCATAAGTGTGCTGATAATAGACTTCTTTCCGTCTATGTTTTTCCTTTTAAAGACTTGGACAACATCTGGCTGCTGGCGATCGAATGGATAGAACCAGTGTGCTGCCTGGCGGAAGAACGGATACGATTTTAGTTGAGAAAATGCACTCATGTATGTATCGGCTCCTTCCGATTGCAATGCTCCCAGTTCGTGTAGATATTCTTCCACTCGTTTGATTTCCTTTTCCCATTCTGGGTTTTTATCTTCCAAATCTTCCATGTCAAATATTTTTTGTCCAGAATTCATCATCTCCGGCGAAATCTTCATATTGGGAATAATCTCTTCACGCATTTTCTTTTCAATTTTTTCAGTTTCATGCGAGAGTAGCAATATGATTTGAATTTTGTTCAATTCTTTGGCTATGGGAGTAGAATCGTTTAGAAGTGACAAAGCTTCTACTAACTCGGGATATAAATGTAATCGTTTTTCCTGATAATAAGCAGTCAAGGCAATACCTGTCAAGGCACGTTGTGTCACGATGGCTTCACTATGAATCTGATAGGCCTTTAGAAGGAACTGAAACTTGCGGCTGTCGAATAGTTGTAGTAGGTTCAGCGTAATAGCACTTATCATTACGGCGATGTCGTTTGCAGGAACAAGCAGTGATTCCAATATAGCCGTAGCTCCATCCAGGTCTTCATCCGTCCAGTGTGTTGATAGCCATATCTTGTCGAACATTTCGGTTACGTCTTTTTCATGGCGGGCATAGATGTCGTTTATCGATTGGCTGCGCTGTGTTTCGTCCATGATTGAAATTTGTGCCATACCCAAATCTTCACTGAATGCTTCAAGGCTGAGGCAATAATCGCGGAAACTTTTCGATTCGAATTGTTGCATAACGCGATATTTTCCTTGCTGGTATCCATTGCCGGAATGATGTTTGCGTATGAACTCTGCACTGTCGGCAAGTTCGTATGCTCTACGTATTAACTTGTGATACAACTTGTTTCTCTCTGGATCTTCCATACCTTGGGAAGCATATTGTAGCATGTAACTATACGTTGTTTGCAAATTCTCTATTTCTGATGACAATTTCCAGTTGTCGGCTTCGTGAGCCAAAGCAGCGAGTTGTACGAGTGCTTCTTTCACTCGTTTCTTGTCTAGGTATTCGATGACATCGTTGTACATAAAAGTGATTTATCTGATTAGGTAACTGCAAATGTAGCAATTATTTTATAAATTTGCATGGTTTACCAAAAGTTACCTTTTTGTCTTGTGTGACAAGGAGAACAACTAACTTTACTATAGACGAAAATAATGGAAATAACTGAACTTCAATCGCATTATACTCGTCATCCAGCTGTGGAGGGACTGACGAAAACTTTGCAAAACAATGATATCCGCACTGTATTTTTGGAGGGAATGCATGCTTCGTGTGCCTCTCTGTTTGCCTCTTGCTTTATCAAGGTAGTACCGGGTGTGTATCTTTTCATTTTGAACGATCAGGAGGAGGCCGGATATTTCTATCACGATATGGTGCAGGTGAATGGAGATGAGCAGATCTTGTTCTTTCCTTCTTCTTATCGGCGTGCCATTAAATACGGACAGAAAGATGCTGCCAACGAGATACTTCGTACCGAAGTGCTAAGCCGCTTGGAAAAGAATGATCCGGTGGCTGTGGTGACTTATCCTGATGCACTGGCCGAAAAGGTCGTTTCTCAAAAAGTATTGAGTGATAAAACTCTGAAACTGAACGTCGGACAGCATATTGATACCGAGGCAATAACCAAGACGCTATCCGATTATGGCTTTGAGCATGTAGACTATGTATACGAACCGGGGCAGTTTGCTACGCGTGGAAGCATAATCGATGTTTATTCTTTCGCTTCCGAATATCCTTACCGAATAGACTTTTTCGGGGATGAAATAGATAGCATACGAACGTTTGAAGTAGAAAGCCAGCTGTCGCGTGAGAAAAAAGATTCAGTCAGCATTGTTCCAGAACTGGCACAGGCCGTGGATGGAGATATCAGTTTACTGAGTTTTATCCCGCGTGAAACGGTTTTATGGGTGAAAGATTTGTCGTGGGTGCGTGAACGCATTCAGATAGTACACGATGAAGTTTTTTCGCCACAGGCACTGACCGCTTACGAAGGCGAACAGACTGATTTGATGAATTTGGAACGCAAGCTGATAGACGGAGCAGAATTTACGACAGAATCACTGGATTTCCGGCGGATTGATTTCGGACATAAGGCTGTCGGGACACCTCAGGCTACACTGAAGTTTGAAACGTCTATTCAGCCTATTTTTCATAAGAATTTTGATTTGGTGGCAAGTACCTTGACGGATTACTTGCAGCGGGGATATACTTTATACATTTGTTCTGACAGTCTAAAACAGACCGACCGTCTGGTCGATATTTTCCGTGAGCGAGGCGATAAAATAGAGTTTACAGCTGTAGACCGTACCTTGCACGAAGGATTCATCGACCATACGTTGCATTGCTGTATTTTTACCGATCATCAGATATTCGACCGTTTCCATAAATACAACTTGCGCAGTGACAAGGCCAGAAGCGGAAAAGTTGCGCTTTCGTTGAAGGAGTTGAATATGTTTGAGCCGGGCGACTATGTGGTACATATCGACCACGGTATCGGAAAGTTTGCCGGACTGGTTCGTATTCCGAATGGAAATACTACGCAGGAAGTCATCAAGCTGGTTTATCAGAATGACGATGTGGTATTTGTTTCCATTCATTCTCTGCATAAGATTTCCAAATACAAAGGTAAGGAAGGTGAACAGCCTCGTATCAGTAAGTTGGGTACGGGAGCATGGGAGAAAATTAAGGAGCGCACCAAGACTAAGATTAAGGATATTGCCCGCGACCTGATAAAACTCTATTCGCAGCGTAAGCAGGAAAAAGGATTCAAGTATAGTCCCGACAGCTTTTTGCAGCATGAGCTGGAAGCAAGTTTTATTTATGAAGATACTCCCGATCAGCTGAAGGCCACTCAGGAGGTGAAAGCGGATATGGAAAGTGACCGTCCGATGGATCGTCTGGTATGTGGTGATGTAGGCTTTGGTAAAACAGAGGTCGCCATACGTGCAGCTTTCAAGGCTGTAGCCGACAATAAGCAGGTTGCTGTGCTTGTGCCTACTACGGTACTGGCTTATCAGCATTATCAGACCTTCAGCAAGCGTCTGGAAGAAATGCCTTGCAAAGTGGAATATCTGAGTCGTGCCCGTACGGCGAAAGATACGTCCCGCATCCTGAAGGAACTGGAAGCAGGTACGATCAATATCTTGATAGGTACACATAAGATTATCGGTAAGAACGTGAAGTTTCACGACTTGGGCTTGCTGATTGTGGATGAGGAGCAGAAGTTCGGAGTGAGTGTGAAAGAGAAATTGCGTCAGATTAAGGTGAATGTAGATACTCTTACCATGACGGCTACACCGATTCCGCGAACACTTCAGTTCTCGTTGATGGGAGCCCGCGACTTATCGGTTATCCAGACTCCACCGCCCAACCGTTATCCGATTCAGACTGAGGTGCATACGTTTAACGAAGAAATCATTACCGAGGCGATAAACTTTGAAATGAGCCGCAACGGTCAGGTGTTCTTTGTGAATAATCGCATACAGAATCTGGCGGAACTGAAAGCAATGATCGTGCGTAACATTCCGGATTGCCGTGTTTGTATCGGTCATGGACAGATGCAGCCCGAAGAACTGGAAAAGATTATCTTCGGTTTCGTGAATTATGATTACGATGTGCTGCTTGCCACTACCATTATCGAGAGTGGAATTGATATCCCGAATGCCAATACGATTATTATCAATCAGGCGCAGAACTTCGGATTGAGTGATTTGCATCAGATGCGTGGACGTGTGGGACGAAGCAACAAGAAGGCTTTCTGTTATTTGCTGGCTCCTCCTTTATCGTCTTTGACTCCCGAAGCCAAGCGCCGTCTTCAGGCTATCGAAAATTTCAGCGATCTGGGAAGTGGTATACATATTGCCATGCAGGACTTGGATATTCGTGGTGCCGGTAATATGCTGGGAGCAGAGCAGAGTGGCTTTATAGCCGACCTGGGTTATGAAACTTATCAGAAGATCCTGTCGGAAGCTGTGACGGAACTGAAGAATGATGAGTTTGCCGACCTTTATGCCGATGAGATTAAGGCTGGAGAGGAAAAGATCAGTGGCGAAGATTTCGTTGACGAATGTACCGTGGAAAGTGATCTGGAATTGTTGTTCCCCAACGAATATATTCCGAGCAGCAGTGAACGAATGTTGCTTTATCGTGAACTGGATAAATTGGAACTCGACCGGGATGTGGAAGCCTTCAAGGCACGTCTGGTAGACCGCTTTGGCAAGATTCCGCCTGAAGGTGAAGAACTGATCCGTATTGTACCTCTCCGTCGCCTGGCAAAGCGCCTTGGTGTAGAAAAGGCTGTGCTGAAGGGTGGTAAGATGATTCTTTATTTTGTAAGCAATCCGGATAGCCCGTATTATCAGAGTGCTGCTTTCGGTAAGATTATCGATTACATGGCAAAGTATCCGCGGGTATGCAACTTGCGTGAACAGAACGGGCGTCGCAGCATGATTGTAAAAGATATCACTGATGTAGAATCGGCTGTCCGTATTTTGCAGGAAATTGTGAGCCTGGGTTCGTAATAGGGAGTGACCCTTGCAGGAATTTATTGGCTTGGATGGAAGGTATAATGAGAAGCAGGTCGCCGATGAGAATAAAAACGGACGGGAAGACTTGTCTGCCTCTTTTGAATTAAATGATGTAATTTATATACTAAGACGTAAAATTTTATGATTTCAGTAGATGGACTTACCGTCGAGTTTGGCGGAACCACCTTGTTTAGTGACATTAGTTTTCAGATTAATGAAAGAGACCGTATTGCCCTGATGGGAAAGAATGGGGCTGGAAAATCGACTTTGTTGAAAATATTGGCAGGAGTACGTCAGCCAACACGTGGAAAAGTAACGGCACCCAAAGACTGTGTGGTTGCTTATCTGCCTCAGCATCTGATGACAGAAGACGGACGTACGGTATTCGAGGAAGCATCGCAGGCTTTTGCTCACCTTCGCGAAATGGAAGAGGAAATAGAGCGCATGAATAATGAACTGGCTACCCGTACCGATTATGAGAGCGATTCGTACATGGAGCTGATAGAGAAAGTTGCAGCGATGAGCGAGAAGTTCTACGCCATCGATATGACTCATTTTGAGGAAGACGTGGAGAAAGCTTTGCTCGGTCTCGGTTTTACGCGTGAAGACTTCAACCGTCCTACCAGCGATTTCAGCGGAGGATGGCGCATGCGTATCGAATTGGCCAAGTTGTTGTTGCAGAACCCGGATGTGTTGTTGCTGGACGAGCCGACTAATCATCTGGACATTGAGTCTATCGGCTGGCTGGAAGAATTTCTGATTAATAGTGCCAAGGCGGTGGTGGTTATCAGTCACGACCGTAAGTTTGTCGACAATATTACAACACGTACCATTGAAGTGACGATGGGACGTATCTACGATTATAAGGTAAACTATTCACAGTATCTTGTGCTGCGTAAGGAACGTCGCGAACAACAGATGAAGCAATACGAGGAGCAGCAGAAGATGATTCAGGAAACGAAAGATTTCATCGAACGCTTCAAAGGAACATACAGTAAGACGCTTCAGGTACAAAGCCGTGTGAAGATGCTGGAGAAGCTGGAACTGATTGAAGTGGATGAAGAAGATACTTCGGCGCTTCGCCTTAAATTTCCGCCTTCTCCCCGAAGCGGCAGTTATCCGGTCATTATGGAAGGGGTAGGCAAGACGTATGGTGACCACGTTGTCTTCCGGAATGCTAATCTCACGATTGAACGTGGCGATAAAGTGGCTTTCGTTGGGAAAAACGGAGAAGGTAAGTCTACGTTGGTAAAATGTATCATGGGAGAGATTGAACATGAAGGTACACTGACCTTAGGTCACAACGTACAGATTGGTTACTTTGCGCAGAATCAGGCTTCTTTGCTGGATGAGAATCTGACCGTCTTTCAGACTATCGATGATGTGGCGAAAGGAGAAATCCGAAACAAGATACGCGATCTGCTTGGAGCCTTTATGTTTGGCGGACCGGAGGAATCGATGAAGAAAGTAAAAGTGCTTTCCGGTGGAGAACGTACTCGTCTGGCAATGATCAAGTTGTTGCTTGAACCCGTGAATCTGTTGATTCTGGATGAGCCTACCAATCATCTTGACATGAAGACGAAAGATATTCTGAAACAGGCATTGATGGATTTCGACGGAACACTGATTGTGGTATCTCACGATCGTGACTTCCTTGACGGACTGGTTACCAAGGTGTATGAATTTGGTAATCAGCGCGTGAAAGAACATCTGTGTGGTATCTATGAGTTCCTTGAAGCTAAGAAAATGGAGAATTTGCAGGAATTGGAGAAGAAACGCTAAAGGAGCTTTGTCCGTAAAGGATACATTTCGTTCCTATAAATGAGAAAAAACATCACCGGAAATTTTATAGTTTCCGGTGATGTTTTTTCATATTTGTCGGCGGGATTTTTGAAAACCGTTTATTCGACCTGCTTTTTCCCGAATTCAGGATCTATTTTCAGTAGGGCAGTTACGCCGAAAGTTGCGGCACAGCATACCATGATCCAGAGGAAGAAGTGCTGATATCCCAAAAGTTCCTGCATCCATCCGGCTATCATACCGGGAAGCATCATGCCTAGTGCCATGAAGGCAGTGCAGATGGCGTAGTGTGCGGTACTGTGACTTCCCCGGGAAAAATAAATGAGATACAGCATGTATGCCGTGAACCCAAATCCATAGCCAAACTGTTCGATAAAAATGCAGACATTGATCCACAGCAGATTTGTTTCCGGAAAATAGCTTAGAAAAACATAAACCAGATCGGGAAGTGATATTGCCCATACCATGTACCACAACCATTGCTTCAATCCATGTCGTGCCACTGCCATTCCTCCTAAGATGCCTCCTAGCGTAAGTCCGATGATTCCGACTGTACCTTGAGTAAATCCAATCTGTTCGGTTGTCATGCCCAGACCACCCTCCGAAGTCGGATCAAGCAGAAAAGGAATACTCATCTTTGCCAGTTGGGCTTCCGGTAAGCGATAAAGCAACATAAAAAGAATGGCAATACCAGCTTGCTCTTTCCGGAAAAACGAACGGAATGTCAATAAAAATTCTTTAAGCAACCCAGAAGCAGATGTTTCGACTGCGGCTTTGTCATTTGCAGGACGTGGCAGGATGAAGCTGTGGTAAATCCATAGCGCAAGGAATATGCCTGCCAGTACAAGAAAAGTGATGCTCCATGCATACGGAATGTTTGCAGTGCTTCTCTCCAGGTATCCGGCGAGCATCACCAGCAGACCTTGTCCGGCGATGGTTGCTATTCGGTAAAAGGTACTTCGGATGCCGACGAATAGGGCTTGTTCGTGAGTGTTCAGTCCCAGCATATAGAATCCGTCGGCTGCAATGTCGTGGGTTGCAGAACTGAATGCCATAAGCCAGAAGATGGCAAGCGTTGCCTGAAAGAAATGTTCGGTAGGAATAGTGAAAGCAATTCCTGCCAGTCCGGCTCCGATAAACAGTTGCATCAGTGTAATCCACCAGCGTTTGGTACGGAGCAAATCGACAAACGGACTCCATAAGGGTTTGATAACCCATGGCAGATTCAGCCAGCTTGTATAGAGAGCGATTTCTGTATTTGAAATACCCATGCGCTTATACATGACAAGCGACAGGGTCATGACTGCTATGTAAGGTAATCCTTCGGCGAAATAAAGCGTCGGAACCCACGACCAGGGAGATTGCTTTTTCATGTTAGTGTTTTAATACATTTTTCTTATGTCTGCTCCTTTATAATAATGAAGCAGGATTTCATTGTAGTTATATCCTTGCTCACCCATTACAGCTGCACCGATTTGGCATAAGCCTACACCATGTCCCCATCCGGCTCCTGTCAGTTCAAACCATGCAGGTATTCCGTCGGCATCTGTTTCTCCCTTGTCTACGATAAAGGCTGAGCTGAACAAATGAGTAGGAGATAGTGTGCGGCGTATTTCCAGCTCTTTCCCAATGATGAGTGTTTTCTCTGTCCCGACTATTTTCAGCTTGCAGATACGTCCCGACTTTCCTCGTTCTACTGGAATAAGATCGATGATTTTTCCGTAATTATTTTTTGTATTGCTGCGAATCAGTTCGGCTAGTTCTTCCTGTGTATACCGGACTTTCCAGCGGTAGAAATTAGTTGTTTCCTGATCGTAGTTATTCAGAATTTGCGAGATAATGGCTTTGTCGTGCGTACGACAGAAACTGTCGGGAGTACTGCGTATCCATTTTTCAGCTTCGCTTTCTTGAGTCAGGTCGGGTAATACTCCTTCTTCTTTCGTATCGCGTACGGCACTCAGATACGGGTAGTTCTTATCTTCCCAGCAAGTATTGAATACTTCGGTTACCCCTCCGCAGCATTTGGAAAAGCGTGCGTCGCAGATGCTGTTTTTATACATCAGAACCTGTCCTTTTGTGGCTTTAACTGCTTCGACAACACTCTTGTTGGAGGCTTTGGTTATACCCTGATACCGTTGGCAATGATCGTCGGCACATACATCGAAGATGGTATGGTCTTCTCGATCATACCAGCGAATGTATTCTGTATCTGTCTTGATGAAAGAAAAAAATCCGTTATCATGTTTGCTCATAGCCTTTCGTTTCTCTATCTGGGCCAGTAACCAGCTTCTGGAAATAACGGCATGGGCTTTCAGAAACTCGGGCGAGGAAGTCGCATTCATTTCGGATGAAATAACGCTGATAAGGTAGTCTTCGGCTGGTAGTATGTTGATAGCCGTAATTTTACCTTCGTCTACTACCAGCTTGAGTGTGCCAGTGAAATGTTGTGTTTCCTGACGTTCCCAATGGAAGTTGATTCCTATGGTTACATCATATAAAGAAAAGGAGGCCTCATCTTCTACCGGAGTAAATGTAAGCTCTCGATATACGTTGCCGTTCCACAAGATTCCTCCTTCTTCAAAGGACACAACCTGATTACCGGTTACAGTTTCACCTTTCGCCAGGAAATGTGAGTTGAGGGTAAAATGAATCTCTTGGGCATTGACGATGCCCACGCTTATTTCTGGTTCTTTCATGATGCGCTATTGTGTTAATTATGGTATGCTACTTCGTTATATATTTGTAAAATGTCTTGTTCTGTTATTTTATCAAAATCTTCCTTGCGGGGAGTGACTAATAATCCTCCCATGTCGAGTGCTCCCGGGCTGACGAGAAGTTGGTCTTTACCGGTCGCTGTGTAACAGTCAGGACGATGTTTTTCTCTCGGAATGTAGACTACGGTAAAACCACGTACAGGGTCGTTCCATGCAAATAAATTATATCTAGGTTCACTCTCTCCGTCGTGTACTGGAAGTGTCTGTAAATATTCTTCTATCAGTTCCGGACTTGTTGTCATGGAGTGTTCAGTAACAAAAGCCTGAAGCGGGCAGATATAATTGGTTATCTGATAAGAACGGCATGTACTTCCGTTGACCATTTTTAGCTCTTTCATACAGACTGCGGTAGACAAGCGTCTGTTCCACTGATGAATCAAAGGAATATCATTTTGTCGTGCGGCCTGAAAATGGAAATGGTCAGGAGCAGAGGCTCCGCATTTTGCTCCGTTATAGAACAAGGCATATCCGGAGGCAAAATGTTTTTCAAGCCAGTTCACTAAGCGTCCAGGAAGCTGACGTTCCGTCTTGTCGGCAAGTATCTGATCCTGATGCTTCAGGCTGGATATCGTAAGATGTCCATGAAGAATCGGATAAGGATTGACACGTAGGCTGAAAGGTTCGTCCAATGAAATGATGATTTCATCTTGTCCTTTGGGCTTGTTTTCGGAACACAAGAAGCATGGTCGTGCCTCTATGGATGCCTTGTCAACCTTAGCACATGTAGAAACAGCGCGTGCTGGATTGAATTGTACGGTTATGTCATTGCCGTTTACCTCGAATGTGCGTGTTTCTATTTTATCAAGAGCTTCGTGATTGGTCCGTGCTGTTTGCCATTTGGCCAGTTGACTTTCAAGAAATAATTCGCCCGGTTGTCTCTCCTTTTCCATTGTCTGTCGTATCTTGATTTCCAAGGTGCGCAGACTGTCTTTATAACTGTTGTTCAGATTAATCTTTTCAATGCTTAATGCTGCATCGGAATTGCCTTCCCATCTACGGCACAAATATAATACGTCGTAGATACGTCCGATACGGTAGTTACGCGAGAAAGCCAGTCCAAGGGCATAATCTTCTCCGTAACTGGTATTGGGAACACGGATTTGTCGTAGGAGAGGGGTGTAAAATGCACGGGGAGCTCCCAGCCCATTGATACGTAATGCGTTGTTATGTCCGTTTTCGTCGGTCCACTCTTTGTGATCGATAACTCCGGGTGGAAGGGTTTGCAAGGCAAAGTCTGTCATACGATAGGAACCGATGACCATGGCGCATTGCTCTTGGTGGAATTTATCTACAATGGTTTGCAGGGTATTGGGGCTGCTGTATAAATCGTCACTATCCAACTGAACAGCGAAACGACCGCATTGCGGATGATTGATTCCTAAGTTCCAGCATCCGCCTATTCCTAAATCGGTTCGTTCAGGTATGAGATGAATGACCTTGGAATTGTTTTGGTAATGTTCAATGATTTCACTTGTTCCATCGGTTGAATGGTTGTCGATGATAATCAGATTGAAAGGAAAGCTGGTTTCTTGTTCTAGTACGGAACGAATCGCATCGTCGATGGTACGAACACGGTTGCGTACGGGAATAATTACCGAGGCTTCATACAGAAAATCCTCTGTACCAACATCTATGGTGCGTTTGACTGGTGGAAGATAGGCTCCCGTCTTTTTCAGATGGCGAGTGAAGACTACTTCTCGTTCTATCTGTACTTGCCGGTTGCGAGGGTCTACATAATCAAATTGTTTTTCACCGGATTTGCGTAAATCGATTTCGTCTTCTGTGTAAAGATATTCCCGTATATGAGTCAGTTCTCCATATCGGGATAGGGCCAAACGCAGGGCATACAACGCAGAATATTGGTAGGAATCTTCAGATGTGATTTCGTCGACCGCCTTTTTGAATTGCTCGGTACGAAACATCAGTAAAGAGCCGAAGTCAAAATCGTCGCGTACGCTACCCAGCTGATAGTCGATGACCGGATGCGATTTCCTTTCTCCTTGTATTACCTTATAATGGTCGGCATACACCATACTGCATTGTGGAGCAGACAGGTAATCGCACATGCGTTCAATAGCCATATAGCCTAATTCGAACGGGTGCGTCTGGGTGTATAATAGTGTATAAGGTGTATTGGTGTGCTGGGATATTTGTTTGTACTTATCGGTAGAATCGGCTGACGATACCAACAATAGATGACATCTTTCCGGTAACTCGATGTTGATATCAGACTGTGCTGATAGTAAGAATATCTGGTCTATGCTGGGGCAAGACAGTAATTTACTTACGACTTTATCGAGTTGATTCTCACTTCCATAAGGAAGAAAACATGTGACTGTTTTATTCATATTTAATACATTTATAAGGACAAAGATAGGCAATATATCTTATTTTTTGCCTAACTTTGTACGCTAATGTATAGAATGAAATATTCTTTTGTGCAGATTATTTATCAACTTGTACAAAAACTGTAAAACAATGACTGATATAAAAAGCCCTTTGTTGGGTAAAACTTTAAGTGAATTACAAAGTATCGTGCGTGATTTGGGCATGCCTGCGTTTACGGCAAAACAAATCGCCGGATGGCTATATGATAAAAAAGTTTTCTCGATAGACGAGATGACAAACTTGTCGTTGAAAAACCGTGAACGGTTGAAAGGAAATTATGAGGTAGGAGCTACTCTGCCGGTACATGAGATGCGTTCGGTTGACGGAACCGTAAAGTATCTGTTCCGTACTCCGGAAGGCGATTATATCGAATCGGTATATATTCCCGATGACGATCGTGCTACGTTGTGTGTATCATCACAGGTCGGCTGTAAAATGAATTGTAAATTTTGCATGACGGGGAAACAGGGATATACCAATAGCCTGACTCCTACGCAGATATTAAATCAGGTCTATTCCATTCCGGAACGTGATACCTTGACAAATATTGTGTTCATGGGAATGGGAGAGCCTTTTGATAACTTGGATGCCGTTTTGCGCGCGTTGGAAATTCTTACCTCTGATTATGGCTATGCCTGGAGTCCGAAACGAATCACAGTTTCTACGGTTGGCTTGAGAAAGGGACTGGAGCGTTTCTTGCAGGAGAGCGATTGCCATTTGGCTGTCAGTTTGCATTCGCCGTTCCCTTCTCAGCGAGGTGAATTGATGCCGGCGGAGAAAGCTTTTTCTATTACAGAAATAGTGGATATATTGAAGCGTTACGATTTTAGCAAACAGCGTCGTTTGTCCTTTGAATATATTGTATTTAAAGGGGTAAATGACAGCATGATATACGCCAAAGAATTGATCAAATTGTTGCGTGGACTGGATTGCCGTATTAATCTTATTCGTTTTCATGCCATTCCGAATGTCGATCTGGAAGGAACGGATATGGATTCAATGATTGCGTTCCGTGATTATCTGACACAGCACGGCTTGTTCGCTACCATTCGCGCTTCACGCGGAGAAGATATCTTTGCGGCTTGCGGCATGCTTTCTACCGCCCAGCAGCAGGTAGAGAAAAAAGAGAAAGAAAGTGAAACCTTTTAATACAAGAAACATAATGAAACGAATGACATTTTACCTTGGGATGGCCCTGGCGGTGCTGTCGCTTGCTTCCTGCCGTAACGGGGGGAAGAGTATCATTACTCCGGTGTCAAGCGGACGCCCGTATGAAGTGATGGTGGTGGCCGATGACAAATGCTGGATGAGTCCGGACAGTGCACTGTTTCATGTGCTGGACACGGATGTGCCGGGATTGCCTCAGGCTGAACGCTCTTTCCGTATTTCGCGTGTGCGGCCTGACTTTTTTGACCGTTCGGTGCGTCTGTTCCGTAACATCATTATTGTAGATATTCAGGACATTTATACGCAGCCCAAATTCAAGTATACGCGTGATGCCTATTCGTCTCCGCAGATGATTATGACTATTCAGGCACCTAACCAGAAGGAGTTTGCAGACTATGTTTCGAAAAACGGTCAGGTGATTATTGACTTCTTTACCCGTGCCGAAATGAACCGTCAGGTGAAGTTGCTGGAGAAAAAACACAATGAAACACTTTCGGCCAAGGTACAGAGTATGTTTGATTGCGACATCTGGATGCCGGTGGAAATGGAGTCGTACAAGCAGGGTGAGAATTTCCTGTGGGCTTCGAGCAACCTGAATGACTTGAACTTTGTGATGTATGCCTATCCGTTCCGCGACCACGATACGTTTACCAAAGAGTATTTCATTCATAAACGTGACTCCGTGATGAAGGTCAACCTGCCAGGTGCGCGTGAAGGTATGTACATGGAAACAGCCGATTCTATCTTTGTCGAGACGCGCAACATTGCCGTGAAGGGAGACTATGCATTCGAGGCCCGCGGATTGTGGGAAATGAAGAACGATGCCATGGGTGGTCCGTTCGTATCGCATGTGCGGGTAGACCGTGACAATGCACGGGTTATCGTGGTGGAAGGTTTTGTCTATAACCCGGGTAAGCTGAAACGTGACCAGATTCGAAAGCTGAACGCGGCGTTATATACACTGAAGCTTCCTTCAGAAAAAGAAGTGTCGGAGATTCCGGTAGATAATTCCATCTCGGAAGAACAAATCAAACAAGAAGCTGAACAGAATAAGCAATAAATATGGAAAATCGTAAAATTAGAGTGGGAATCACTCATGGAGATATAAACGGGGTAGGCTATGAAGTGATATTGAAGACTTTCTCTGACCCCACCATGCTGGAACTTTGTACGCCGGTGGTGTACGGTTCTCCCAAGGTTGCTGCGTATCACCGCAAGGCCATGGAGATACAGACCAGTTTCAGCATTGTAAATTCTGCTGAAGAGGTGCAGGACGGAAGGGTGAACGTGGTGAACTGCATAGAAGAGGAGTTGAAGGTGGAACTGACCAAGCCGACTCCCGAAGCAGGAAAGACGGCACTGGCTGCACTGGAAAGAGCGTTGGCTGATTACCGGGAAGGCCTGTTCGATGTGCTGGTGACAGCTCCTATCAACAAGCATACCATCCAGTCGGATGTGTTCCATTTCCCGGGACATACGGAATACATTGAAGAACGTGTGGGTGAAGGACAGAAGGCCTTGATGATTCTGCTGAAAGGTGATTTCCGTGTGGCACTGGTGACTGGCCATGTACCTGTGCGTGACATTGCCGGTGAACTGACCAAAGAACTGATTATGGAAAAGATGGAGATTTTCCATCGTTCGCTGAAGAAAGATTTCGGCATCGACAATCCGCGTATTGCCGTGTTCTCACTGAATCCTCATGCGGGAGACAACGGACTGTTGGGAACAGAAGAGCAGGAAGTGATTATTCCGGCCATGAAAGAGATGATAGCTCGCGGTGTGCAGTGCTTCGGACCGTATCCTGCCGATGGTTTCATGGGCTCAGGCAATTATACGCATTTCGACGGTATTCTGGCCATGTATCATGACCAGGGACTGGCTCCGTTCAAGGCACTGGCCATGGATGAAGGAGTAAACTTCACTGCCGGTCTGCCTATCGTACGTACTTCGCCTGCTCACGGTACGGCATACGATATTGCCGGAAAAGGCATTGCTTCGGAAGATTCTTTCCGTCAGGCAGTGTACGTGGCCATGGATGTGTTCCGCAACCGTGCCTGGGAAAAAGAAATCAGTGCCCGTCCGTTGCGCAAGCAGTATTATGAGAAACGAGATGACAGTGATAAACTGAAATTAGACAGTATAGAAGAGGAATAACATGAAGTTTGCAATCATATCAGCCGGGGAAGGTTCCCGGCTGGCACAAGAAGGAGTTCAGTTGCCCAAACCACTGGTGCAACTGAACGGTATGGCCATGATTGACCGTCTGATTCACATCTTTGCGAAGAACGGAGCAGAAGAAGTGGTGGTCATTATCAACAATGAGGTGGCTTTGACAAAGGAACACCTGAGCAAGCTGGAAAAAACATCGGAAGTGCCTTTGCGGGTTATTGTCAAGACAACGCCCAGCTCCATGCACAGTTTTTACGAACTGAGCCGTTACCTGAAGGACGACCGTTTCTGTCTGACTACGGTCGACACGATTTTCCGGGAAGAGGAGTTTTCACGCTTTATTGATGCTTTCAAGGCTTTTGAAGGGGATGGCATGATGGCCGTTACGGATTACATCGACGACGAAAAACCATTGTATATCGGTACGGACGAAGACCGCAATATTACCGGTTTCTATGATACTTTGCAGCCTGATACGCGTTACATTTCAGGGGGAATCTATTGCCTGTCGCCCAACTCAATCGTGACATTGGAGAAATGTATGGCGCAGGGTATGTCGCGCATGCGTAATTTTCAGCGTCAGCTGGTAGCCGACGGCCTTCGGCTCAAGGCTTATCCTTTCTCAAAGATTTTGGATGTGGACCATGCGGGGGACATTGTAAAAGCAGAGGCTTTTTTGAACGGACAAGATTAAAACAGAATAAGCAACATTGATTTTTTGCGTAAAATCTAGAAAATAAGAATAACAAGATAGAATGTGTAAAAGAGGAGAGAAGATTCGGGTGATCGGTGTGAGCCGTGGTAATGAATATTCCCCGAATCACGTAGACAATGATGCGGCAATCCTTCGGCTTGCGGCAGAAGCATTGGAGAGAATGGGGTGTGAGGTGACAATTTATCCGGAAAAGGAATTTGTTGCTCAGAACATAGAGGGTGAGTTTATTTTCGACATGGCTCGCGACCGCGCTACCATTGAGCGGTTGAAAAAACTGGAAGACGGGGGTGCCCTGGTGGTGAACTCTGCGTATGGCATTGACAACTGTGTCCGTCAGCAGATGACGGAGCTGCTGGTGGCAAATGAAGTGCCACATCCCTGGAGCTTTATTATTTCTACTGATGAGAAGTTTACTCCTTCCGTGTTCCCTTGCTGGATTAAGCGAGGCAATTCGCATGCCATGGTGAAAGAAGACGTGGTGTACGTGGAATGCCGGGAAGAAGCGGAAGTGGTGATGGCCGATTTCCGGAAACGGAACATTCCGGTGGCAGTAGTCAACGAGCACCTGGTGGGAGATTTGGTGAAGTTCTACGGGGTACAGGGAACGGATTTCTTTTATACCTTCTATCCAACGGAACAGTCACACAGCAAGTTCGGACTGGAAGCCATCAACGGAGCCACGAGAGGTTTCCCGTTCGATGTCAAGCAGCTTCAAGCATACGCCAACAAGGCAGCCGAGGTACTGAATGTGCCTGTATACGGAGGCGACTGTGTGGTATCGGCTACCGGTGAAATCCGCATCATCGACTTTAACGACTGGCCCAGCTTTGCCCGTTGCCGTGAAGAAGCCGGACCGGAAATAGCCAAGTGTATCTATAATCGTATTATCCACAAATTAGAAAAATAATGAGTACGGAAAAAACAGGAGTAGAGGCTTCTTTCAAGTCCATGGATACAGAAGAGTTTCTGGACATCCATTTCAATCGCCCGATAGGTTATGTGTGGGCGTTGTTTTTCCAGCGTTTCGGGGTACACCCCAATGTAGTGACCATCTTGTCCATCATTTTAGGCGTAGCGGCAGGAGTGATGTTTTACTATCCTGACATGACGCATACGCTGATTGGTATTTTCCTCTTGATGTGGGCCAACCATTATGATAGTTGCGACGGGCAGCTGGCACGTATGACCGGAAAGAAAACCCGCTGGGGACGTATGCTCGACGGATTTGCCGGCGACCTTTGGTTTATCACCATCTATGTTGCCATCTGTTTGCGTCTGATGAACCAGCCGCTTCCTTTCCATCTGGGAGAGGCTTTCGGACAGACCTGGAGTATTTATATCTGGCTGATAGCCTGGTTTTCAGGAACGGTGTGCCATAGCAAGCAATGCACGCTGGCCGATTATTACCGGAACATCCACCTGTTCTTCCTGAAAGGAAAGGCTGGGAGTGAGCTGGATAATTTCAAACAGCAGCGTGAGATTTTCCATAGCCTGCCCTGGAAGGGGAATTTCTGGTGGAAGGCCTTCCTGTATTTCTATGGCAACTATACCCGCAAGCAGGAACAGATGACTCCTAACTTCCAGCGTTTCTACGCCTTTGTGCAGGAACGTTACGGTGACAACATACCTCAGGCATTGCGCGATGAGTTCCGTGCCCTGAGCCTGCCCTTGATGAAGTACACCAACATCCTGACATTCAATACCCGCGCGATAGCCCTTTACATCAGCCTGCTGATAGGGGAACCGTGGTTGTATTTCATTTTCGAGATGGTGGTGATGACCAGTCTGTTTGTGTACATGCGTCGTCGTCATGAGGCATTGTGTGCATATCTTTACCATAAATACGCCAAGTGATGAAGGAAAAGTTTCGGAATATATTCTGGTTTTTCGGCATCTTTGCCATTGTGGTTATGCTCTGCACGTTCGATATGGACTATCAGGAGTTGTGGCAGAACTTGCGCAAGGCAGGGGTGTGGTTTCCGGCCGTGATTCTTCTGTGGGTGTTCATCTATTACCTGAATGCCTGGTCATGGTATGTCATTATCCGCGACGGGAAACATGCCAAGGTGCCCTTCTGGAAGGTCTATAAGCTGACCGTATCCGGTTTTGCCCTGAACTATGCCACTCCGGTGGGACTGATGGGCGGTGAGCCGTACCGAATCATGGAGCTTACGCCTTACGTAGGTGCTAGCAAGGCCACCTCGTCGGTTATTCTCTATGTGATGATGCACATCTTTTCTCATTTCTGGTTCTGGCTGGTATCGGTCGTCTTGTTTGTGATTTTTGAACCGGTGAACTGGGGGATGGGGATCATGCTCTCGGTGGTGGCTTTCTTCTGCCTGCTGGCCATTTATTTCTTTATGAAAGGCTATCGCAACGGAATGGCGGTACGCACGTTCAAGCTGTTGTGCCGTCTGCCTTATGTGAAACGCTGGGCCAGCCGTTTCCTGACTGAAAAGAGAGAGACGCTGGAACGCGTGGACGCACAGATTGCCGCACTTCACAAGCAGCGGAAAAGCACGTTCTACGTGGCATTGGGACTGGAGTTCATGGCGCGTATTGTGAATTGTGCCGAAGTGTTCTTTATCCTGAACATTCTGACCGACCATGTGAGCTTCCTGTCCTGCATCCTGATTATGGCCTTCACTTCCTTGTTTGCCAACCTGTTCTTTTTCTCGCCCATGCAGCTTGGGGCACGCGAGGGAGGATTTGCACTGGCGGTAGGAGGGCTGGCCATTCCGAGTGCGTTTGGCATCTATACGGGACTGATTACCCGTGTGCGTGAATTGATATGGATTGTAATTGGCGTGTTGCTGATGAAAGTCGGCAACGGCACCCCAAATAAGACAAAAGATGAGTAAACTGACAGATGTAAAAGGCGTAATCTTTGATTACGGAGGAACTATCGATACGAACAGCCGCCACTGGGCGGAAGTGTTGTGGAGCAAGTATGAAGAATTTCAGGTGCCGGTGGACAAGGCGAGTTTCCGTGAGGCATACGTGCACGGGGAACGTACGCTGGCCCGTGTGCCGCTGGTCAAGCCGGAACATAATTTCCACGATGTGCTGCGCATCAAGACCGACATTCAGATGAAGTACTTGGTGGAACAAGGCAAGCTGGACGGAGAAGAAGCCCGCTGGGAAGACTATGCCGGGAAAGTGGCCGACAGCTGCTACCGCTATGTGCTGGACGTGCTGGAACACACCCGTCCCGTAGTGAAGTCACTTTCCGAACGCTACAAGCTGGTGCTGGTATCCAACTTCTACGGGAATATCCAGACCATCCTGAAAGACTTCGGCTTGTTTGATTTCTTTGCCGGCATCATAGAATCGTCGGTAGTGGGAGTACGCAAGCCCGATCCTGCCATCTATCGGCTGGGTGTGGAAGCCATGGGGCTGCCTGCCGGAAATGTGCTGGTGGTAGGCGATTCCTTCTCCAAGGACGTGGTGCCCGCAAAGGCTGTCGGCTGCAAGGTGGCCTGGCTGAAAGGTGAAGGCTGGGGCAACGAAGAAATAGATGAAACACTTCCGGATGTAATCATCACCGACTTGCCGGAACTTTTGTCGTATGTATAAAGGAGGGGCAAGGATGAAGAAAAAAGGAATTGCCCTGGTGGAACGCCAATACCTGTTCCCCTTTGTACTGATAACCTCACTCTTTTTTCTGTGGGGATTTGCCCATGCCATTCTGGACGTGCTGAACAAGCATTTTCAGGAACTGCTCACCATCACCCGTACCCATTCGGCCATGATTCAGGCCACGATGTACATGGGTTATTTCATCATGGCCATTCCGGCCGGATTGTTCATCAACCGACATGGATACCGCAGGGGAGTAGTGCTTGGTTTGCTGCTCTACGGGACAGGCTCGTTGTTGTTCATTCCCGGACAATATATCGCCTCGTTCAATATGTTCCTCTTTTCGCTGTTCGTCATCGGATGCGGACTGACTTTTCTGGAGACAGCTGCCAATCCGTATGTAACGGAACTGGGAGCACGGGAAACGGCTGCGAGCCGGTTGAATTTCGCTCAGTCGTTCAACGGGCTGGGATGTATTTTCGCACCGATTCTGACCGGACTCCTGCTTTTCTCGGACGATGACAAGGGAGCCGGAGGCAATGTGGCCCTTCCGTATGCCGTGATGGGAGTGGTTGTCCTGCTGGCGGCGCTGGCCTTTGTGCGCGTACCCCTGCCGGAAATACCTCATGAAGAGGAAGTGGACAGCGAAGGCCGTCGCGTAAGCTTGTGGTCGCATAAGCTTTTCGTTTTCGGACTGGCGGCTTTGTTTGCCTACGAAGTGGCCGAAATCTCCATCAATAGTTTCTTTATCAACTACGTGACGGAGGTTGGCTGGATGAATGCCCGCGATGCCTCGCTGGTACTTTCGTTCGGTGGATTGGGATTGTTCATGGTAGGACGTTTCGTGGGAAGCTGGATTATGCGCCGCGTTCGTGCCGAGAAGATGCTCTTCTGGTGTGCCACGGGAACGGTTATCACCACCCTGCTGGTGATTTTGGATTTAGGCTCCGTGTCGTTCGTAGCTCTGCTTTGCGGTTATGCCTTCGAAGCCATTATGTTCCCCACCATTTTTGCTCTCTCTCTGAAAGGGCTGGGCAGCCATACGAAGCGTGCCTCTTCCTTCCTGATGATGTCGCCGGTGGGCGGTGCCGTAGGTCCGGTACTCATGGGACTGGTAGGAGACTATGCCGATATGCACTGGGCATTTATCGTACCTTTCGTCGGCTATGTAGTGGTGTGGTTCTATGCCCGCCACATGATGCAGCAGAAAAACTAATACCGCTTTCCTTTACGGAAAGCATATATAAAAGAAGCGCGGAACTCTTCAGTGTCTCCCGACACCGTGAGAGTTGCGCGCTT
>OHBW01000256.1_pt1 | contig 25805 bp, 19 predicted proteins | sample 1577411 | NCBI WGS metagenome assembly OHBW01 (sample SAMEA3879534, study PRJEB24766) | human gut metagenome | biome: human-associated habitat; feature: feces | place: USA | collected 1985/1987 | reverse complement strand
CGGTCACTAGGGAGTATTTAGGGTTGGGAGATGGTCCTCCCAGATTCCGACGGGATTTCACGTGTCCCGCCGTACTCAGGATACTGCTAGGTACAAAGACTATTTTAAATACGAGGCTATTACTCTCTTTGGCTGATCTTCCCAAATCATTCTTCTATAGTCTTTGAGTCCACATTGCAGTCCTACAACCCCGAAGAGTAAACTCTTCGGTTTGCCCTCTTGCCGTTTCGCTCGCCGCTACTAAGGCAATCGCTTTTGCTTTCTCTTCCTGCAGCTACTTAGATGTTTCAGTTCACTGCGTCTTCCTCCTCACATCCTTAACAGATGCGGGTAACAGGTAGTACCTGTTGGGTTCCCCCATTCGGAAATCCCTGGATCATCGCTTACTTACAGCTACCCAAGGCATATCGTCGTTTGTCACGTCCTTCTTCGGCTCCTAGTGCCAAGGCATCCACCGTGCGCCCTTATTAACTTAACCTTATTTTTGACCTTTCAGTCATAAACTCTTTTAATACTACAGCGTTTCGGTTTATTTTCTTGTTACTATTTGATATAGATATTCAATTTTCAATGTGCATTACTTGGTGATCTCTCACCAATGGAGCCTAGCGGGATCGAACCGCTGACCTCCTGCGTGCAAAGCAGGCGCTCTCCCAGCTGAGCTATAGCCCCATAACATGTAGTTAAAACCTCTTCAAATTTGCGATGCAAATTTGGTAGGCCTGAGTGGACTTGAACCACCGACCTCACCCTTATCAGGGGTGCGCTCTAACCACCTGAGCTACAAGCCTGTAGAGGTTTTACTGCTCATTTTCATCAGACAATCTGTGTGAGCACTTCAAAGAACGCTTCTTTAAGGTAAGGAGGTGATCCAACCGCAGGTTCCCCTACGGTTACCTTGTTACGACTTCACCCCAGTCATGAATCACAAAGTGGTAAGCGCCCTCCCGAAGGTTAAGCTACCTACTTCTTTTGCAACCCACTCCCATGGTGTGACGGGCGGTGTGTACAAGGCCCGGGAACGTATTCACCGTGGCATTCTGATCCACGATTACTAGCGATTCCGACTTCATGGAGTCGAGTTGCAGACTCCAATCCGGACTACGACGCACTTTATGAGGTCCGCTTGCTCTCGCGAGGTCGCTTCTCTTTGTATGCGCCATTGTAGCACGTGTGTAGCCCTGGTCGTAAGGGCCATGATGACTTGACGTCATCCCCACCTTCCTCCAGTTTATCACTGGCAGTCTCCTTTGAGTTCCCGGCCGGACCGCTGGCAACAAAGGATAAGGGTTGCGCTCGTTGCGGGACTTAACCCAACATTTCACAACACGAGCTGACGACAGCCATGCAGCACCTGTCTCACGGTTCCCGAAGGCACATTCTCATCTCTGAAAACTTCCGTGGATGTCAAGACCAGGTAAGGTTCTTCGCGTTGCATCGAATTAAACCACATGCTCCACCGCTTGTGCGGGTCCCCGTCAATTCCTTTGAGTTTCATTCTTGCGAACGTACTCCCCAGGTGGAATACTTATTGCGTTTGCTGCGGCACCGATGGGTCATACCCACCAACACCTAGTAATCATCGTTTACGGCGTGGACTACCAGGGTATCTAATCCTGTTTGCTCCCCACGCTTTCGAGCCTCAGCGTCAGTTACCGTCCAGTAAGCCGCCTTCGCCACTGGTGTTCCTCCTAATATCTACGCATTTCACCGCTACACTAGGAATTCCGATTGCCTCTCCGATACTCAAGAAGAGTAGTTTCAAATGCAGTTCACGAGTTGAGCCCGTGGATTTCACATCTGACTTGCCCTCCCGGCTACACGCCCTTTACACCCAGTAAATCCGGACAACGCTTGCCACCTACGTATTACCGCGGCTGCTGGCACGTAGTTAGCCGTGGCTTATTCTAGAGGTACCGTCTTCTACTCTTCCCTCTTAAAAGAAGTTTACAACCCGAAAGCCTTCTTCCTTCACGCGGCGTTGCTGGGTCAGGCTTGCGCCCATTGCCCAATATTCCCCACTGCTGCCTCCCGTAGGAGTCTGGGCCGTATCTCAGTCCCAATGTGGCCGTTCAACCTCTCAGTCCGGCTACTGATCGTCGCCTTGGTGGGCCGTTACCTCACCAACTAGCTAATCAGACGCGAGGCCATCTTTCAGCGATAAATCTTTGACATAAGTGCCATGCGACACCTATGTGTCATGCGGTATTAGCAGTCGTTTCCAACTGTTGTCCCCCTCTGAAAGGCAGGTTCCTCACGCGTTACTCACCCGTCCGCCACTGTCCTCTGCTTCAATTGGACGAATCCTCTTTCCACAGATTCTCGTTCGACTTGCATGTGTTAAGCACGCCGCCAGCGTTCGTCCTGAGCCAGGATCAAACTCTCAATAAAATGGTATCAACACAGACCTAAGTCTGAGCTAATCTTTATCGAGCTATTTGTCATAGCTTAAAACTTTTTATCCTTACGATTCAGACGTAATTGACTCAACCGTCCTCCTCGCAAGCCCTGTGCATGTTGCACAGTTTTTCATCTGGTGCTTGTCAAAGTTTCGTTGTTTAATTTACAAGGTGCACGCTCCAACCGCGGAACAGGTGTTATTTTAGCACGTACCTTACCGTTTGTCAACAGTTTTTTTCAGATATTTTCAAATTATTTTTTCTATGGTGCATAGAGACAAATTCCCCGCAGCATGTTATAATATAGGAATCGTTTCATTTTGGAGGTATTTCCCTTGGATTTCCAACATATCGAGGCCACTTTCGGGAAGTTGGAGCACTGCTCGCTCTCGTTTTCAAGCGGTCTTAATATCATAGAAGCGCCAAATGAATCCGGAAAATCGACACTGCTCGCCTTTCTCCGCGTAATGCTCTATGGTTTTCCGCCGCGCGAACGCGGTGCGTTGGCAGACAAGAACCGCTATGCCCCCTGGTCGCTCTCTCCGATGCGCGGCACGCTGTCTCTCTCCTCTCAGAAAGGCAACATCACGCTTCAGCGCGACACCGCGCGAGCAAACAGCCCCATGGGACGTTTTTCCGCCATCTACACCGGCAGCGGCGAAAGCGTTGACGGCCTGACCGCCGCTGACTGCGGCGAGACGCTGCTCGGCATCCCGTGTGAGGTTTACGAGCGCAGCGCTTTTATCCGCCAGAGCAGCCTGACGGTCGATGCCAGCGCTGAGCTTGAGCGGCGCATCGCAGCACTCATCACCACCGGCGAAGAGGGGCGGTCGTTCAGCGAAGCGTCCGCCGCGCTCAAAAAGCAGCTCAACGCGCGTAAATATAATAAGTCGGGCCGCATTCCCGCTCTTGAGGCAGCGGTCGCTGCACAGGAGCGATCTCTCGCCGAGCTTTCCCAGCTCACGCGCAGCAGGCAGGAAGCCGAGGCCGCGCTTGCCGCCTTTGACGCAAAGCCGATCGAACGGGTGCATTCGCTATTACCTTATATAATAGTAAGTGCCGTTCTATTTGCCGCGCTTATGGTCATTCAAACGCTGCCGGCCGCTGTCGCGATGGCCGGGCGTGTTCTTTCCGGCATTGCACTGCTCGCTCTCCTTATTATAGATGCGAATAGCCGCCGCAAAGTCCGCCGCGTACATGACGAAAAGCGCCGCGTCTTTGAGCAGGCCCTGCAAGAAGCGCAGTCCGATGCCGCAGCGCAGCAAAAGCTCTGCGACAGCGCCGCGCAGGAGCTGCTTGTGCTGATCCCGGCAGGCGACATTTCCCGCGTCAGCACCTATCTCGATACCGCGCTGCACAAATATGCCGAGTTGGATACCTTGGAGCGTGAGGCGCGCGAGCTGTCGCTGCGCTGTGAGCTTCTTTCCGCGCAGCAGCCGCAAAGCGACGTTCCCACCGAGCCCGCCGTCCGTCCGACTCGTTCCCGGACAGAACTGCAAAGCGCGCTCGATGCGCTCACCGTCCGCCGCCGTGAGGCGCAAAGCACCTTCGATTACACCTCCGGCCGCTGCCGCGCCATCGGCGATGCCGCCGAGCTTGAAGCCGGGCTCGCACAGAAGCGTACCGAGCTTGCGCAGAATCAGGGTGAGTACGATGCCATCGCTCTTGCGATGGAAGCGCTGCAAAGCGCGAACACCGCGCTGCAAAACCGCTTTTCTCCCGCGCTCAGCCGCCGCGCCGGCGAGCTTTTCTCCCGCCTGACGGGCGGCAAATACGAAAGCGTCCTGCTCGACCGCACGTTCTCCGCGCAGGCCGGTGAAGCAGGTGAGAGCATCTCGCACGACGCGCAGCTTCTGAGCCTTGGCACGCTCGACCAGCTCTACCTTGCCGTGCGCCTCGCGATCTGCGAAAGCGTTCTGCCCGAAGGTGATCCGCCGCCCATCGTGCTGGACGATGCGCTCGTTCGTTTCGATGATGCGCGCTGCCGTGCCGCGCTCGACCTTTTGCTGGAAGAGAGCAAGTCGCGCCAGATCCTGCTCTTCACCTGCCAGCACCGCGAAAGCGCTTACCTCGCCGGGCGCGACGGTGTCACGCTTCTTTCCCTGTAATCCATTCTGAATAGAAAAGGAGATCCTTCATGTCCACTCTGCAAGCTTTGCTCCTCCCCAGCGACTTCATCGGTCTCTGCGAGCTGTTCCTGCTCTACATTGCCTACAGCACCCTCGGCTGGTGCGGCGAAATGCTGTACTGCTCCATTCCCAAGGGGCACCTGTGCGAAAAGAGAGGCTTTCTCAACGGTTTTCTCTGCCCCATCTACGGCCACGGCGCGCTGCTCGTGCTCTACTGTCTGCACGGCGGCTTTAAAAACCCGGTGCTGACGTTCATCTTCGGCGCGATCGTCACGTCGATCCTCGAATACTTCACGAGCTGGATCATGGAAAAGCTCTTCCACATGCGCTGGTGGGACTACTCTCATTATAAATTCCAGATCAACGGCCGCGTCTGCCTGCTGAACTCCACGTGCTTCGGCCTTGCGAGCGTTCTTCTGTGCCATGTTGTACAGCCGTGGCTCTGGGCGCGCATCACAGGTCTCGGCGCCGCCATCACCGTGCCGCTCGCCTCGTTCATCTTCGGCATTTATCTGATGGACACCATTCTCTCCGTCCGCAGCGCCTTCCAGCTCAGCTCTCAGATGGGCAAGCTGCGCAAACTGCAAGCCGAGCTCAAGGACTATGTCGCCGAAAAGCGCGAGGAAAACCAGGAGCGCAAGGCCGAGCGCCGCGCCGAGGTTCGCGAGCGCGCCCGCGCGCTGCGCGACAGCGCCGATATTTTCGAGCGCCGTCTGCTCCATTCCCATCCTGACATTCGCAAGTCCCGTGAGGATCTGCTTGCCGCCATTCGCGCCCGCCTGAACGAAAGCGAGGCCGAGGCCAAGCGCGCCGCCGACGGACTTTTCAACGAGGACAAGAAGGATTGATCCGCCAAGTGCGCGGTTGACTTCCTCGTTTGAACGGTATAAACTAAGTTGCGCCGCCAAGCAAACGGCGGCGACCACGCAGCAAAGGAGAATTCTGATCTATGAGCGAATGCACCCATAATTGCTCTACCTGCGGTGAGAGCTGCTCTGAGCGCACAGCGCCGCAGTCCCTGCGTAAGGCTCCCCACCCCGAGAGTCACATCGGCAAGGTGTTCGGCGTTGTTTCCGGCAAGGGCGGCGTCGGCAAATCCATGGTCACGAGCCAGCTCGCCGTCACCATGCACCGCCGCGGCTTCAAAGTCGGCGTCATGGACGCCGACATCACCGGCCCCTCGATCCCGCAGGCCTTCGGCGTACACGATAAGGCCGTCGGCACGCAGACGGCGCTTTACCCCTGCGTCAGCCGCAGCGGCATCGAGATCATGTCCATCAACCTTCTGCTTGAAGACGAGACCGACCCCGTCATCTGGCGCGGCCCCGTCATCGGCGGTGTCGTCCAGCAGTTCTGGACGGATGTTGCATGGGACGTGGACTATCTGTTCGTCGATATGCCCCCCGGCACGGGCGATGTGCCGCTGAGCGTGTTCCAATCCATCGCGCTCGATGGTATCATCGTTGTTACCTCCCCGCAGGAGCTTGTCTCCATGGTCGTGGAGAAGGCCGTGAAGATGGCGGAGAAGATGGACGTCCCCATCGTCGGCGTCGTGGAGAACATGAGCTACGTCGCCTGCCCCGACTGCGGCAAGAAGATCTACCTCTTCGGCGAGGGCAAGAGCGAGGAAGCCGCCAAGCGTCACTCCCTCCCCCTGCTCGCCCAGATGCCCATTGACCCCGAGCTTGCCGCCCTTGTGGACGCGGGCAGGATCGAAGAGTTCGAGGGCGCATGGCTCGATCCCGCCGCCGACGCGATCGAAAAGACCGAAAAGCGCGCCGAATAACATCGCAACGATAAAAAGCAGCGCATCTCGCAAGAGATGCGCTGCTTTTTGTCTTTCGTTCAGTCGTTGGAATAGTTGTCGAAGTAGCCCTGAATGTAAACGATGGGCGTACCCTTGTCGCCGCTGCCGCTCGTCAGGTCGCAGAGAGAACCGATGAGATCGGTCAGGCGGCGGGGCGTCGTGCCCTCGGACACCATGTTGCCAACCAGGCTCTCGTCCGTTTTCTCGCGGATGCGCTCTTCAATGGCAGCCTTGAGCGCCTCGCCCTTGAGATCGCCGAAGTCGTTGTCGGCAAGGTACTTGAGCTTCAGCTCGTTCGGCGTGCCGACCAGACCCTTGGTGTAGCCCGGGGAAACAACGGGGTCAGCCAGCTCCCAGATCTTGCCGACGGGATCCTTGAACGCGCCGTCGCCGTAGACCATCGCCTCGATGTGCTTGCCGCTGGCATTGCTCAGCAGCGCGCTCAGCTCCTCGGCCACCACCATACAGTCGCGCGGGAAGAGCTTGACGGACTCCTCGGTCGCCTTGTTGGAACCGAGCAGGCCATATTCTTCATTGTAGCCGCTGCCGTCCACGCTCTTCGTGAGCAGGTCGTCAAGACCCAGCACGATCTTCGCGCCGCCGGCCTTCAGCAGGCGCTTGCTGCGCGCGCGGGTGTGGATATCGCAGGTGATGACAGCGTCCGTGCAGCCGCACAGCGTCTGCACACGGTTGCCGAAGAGGACTTCGACCTCGGCGCCGGCGTCGGTGATAATGCCGGAATAGAAATCGATGTAGTCAACGCCGGTGAAGGGGTGCACCGCCGCGCCGAACTTCTCGCGGAACTGCTCAAGCGTCAGAACGTCGCTGTACGGGTCAACGCCCGCCTCGTCCAACTTGTCCCAGTCGACAAGGCCGTTGCCCACCTCATCAGAGGGGTAGGAGAGCAGCAGCACGATCTTCTTGCAGCCCATGGCCATGCCGCGCAGCAGCAGGGAGAAGCGGTTGCGGCTCATGATGGGGAATGCAACGCCCACGGTGCCGCCGCCGGTCTTTTCGCGCACGTCCTTGGCGATCTGGTCGAGCGTTGCGTAGTTGCCCTGCGCACGCGCCACAACAGATTCCGTGATCGCAACCACGTCGCGGTCATGCGGCTCGATACCGGCCTCTTTCCATGCTTCCATCACGGAAGCGGCGGCGACCTCAGCAATGTTATCTCCTTCGCGGATGATAGGTGCGCGCACACCGCGCGCGACAGTTCCGATCGTTCTCATGGCAAACTCCTTTATTTTTAATCAGCGCAAAAGCGCACTCTTGCAAAAGCATGCAGTGTTGTATTATAATCGCCTCAGAGCGATAAGTAAAGTATCGTTTTTTGATGATAGGCATAAATTTTTCTTATGCCTTTTGTTTTCAAGGGGAGGCTTTCGAATGGTCAAGTTGGAGCTTTACCGGGTCTTCCGCGAGGTTGCCGAGGCCGGCAACATTTCCCTTGCGGCAGAGAACCTCTATCTCTCGCAGTCCGCCGTCAGCCAGAGCATCAAGCAGCTTGAGCAGCAGCTCGGCACGCGTCTTTTCCTGCGTTCGCCACGCGGTGTCGCGCTCACCGAGGACGGGCGGCTCCTATTTGAATATGTACGCAGCGCTATGGGCCTTCTGGAAACCGGCGAGGATAAACTCCAGCAGTCGCGCACGCTGCAAGCCGGCACGCTCGTCATCGGCGCAAGCGACACCGTAACGAGCCAGTTCCTGCTGCCGCACCTTGACGCGTTCCACCGCTCGTATCCGAATATCCATATCCGCATCATCAGCGGCCGCAGTTATAAGGTGCTCGGCCTTCTCCGCGCGGGGCGGGTGGACGTTGCCTTTGCCAGCGCCCCCGGCGATGCAGAGGATCTGGAGCATGTGCCCTGCTTTGAAACGCATTCCTGCTTTGTCGCCTCTCCCGACTATCCCTGCGACTTTTCCCGACCCTACACGCCCGAGGAGATCGCCGCCTTTCCGCTCATTCTGCTGGAGAAAAAAGCCTCCTCGCGCACCTACCTTGAAAAGTTCTTCCTGCAAAGCGGCATCAAGCTCACCCCCGAGATCGAGCTCGGCGCGCGCAGCCTTCTTGTCGATCTTGCCAAGATCGGCTTCGGTGTTGCGGGCGTCACGCGGGAATTCGTCTGTGACGAGTTGGCCGCAGGTGAGATCCGCGAGCTTTCCACCGCCTTTTCCGTCCCGCCGCGCACGGTCGACCTGTGCATGCTGCGCAACGTTTCGCCCAGTGCCGCAACCGAACGTTTTGCCCACGATGTGCTTGAAAAATTACAGGGCAGTGGCGCTCCCAATTAACTTTTGCACGGTTTCCGTCATTATGCACATCTCAGTCGTCAAATCTTTATCACTTTCGCCGATTTGATTTTCTTGACAAGATTTTTGCGGCATGTTACCCTCTTTTTCGCTGCAATAAGCGAAGATACACGGTTTTCAGGATTTTTTGAAACTGAACGCTATTGGAACCTCTGGAGAACTCATTCAGTTGGGTGCCGAAGGGGCAACGCCTTGGCTGAAAAATGTTAAGGCCGAATCTCTCAGGCAAAGGGACGGAGACACCCCGGCACAGCGCCGGTTCTTCCGTCTTTTGCTCATTCTCCTTTGTTTTTTTAGCTGCCGATCTTTCGTCTTGATCGGCAGCTCTTCTTTTTCTCTATTCTTTTTTAATACCGAGGAGAACATAATGGCAACAATTACGGAAGCTTCGTTCCTGTCCGCCGTTCAGACCATCAACGAATACCTGAGCAACTATGTTCTGGTCTTTCTGCTGCTCGGCGTCGGCATCTGGTACACCATTAAAACAAAATTCGTGCAGATCCGCTGCTTCAAGGATGGCTGGAACCGCGTCTTCGGCAACATCTCCCTCAATGGCAAGAAGGGCGGCGGCGGCATGAGCTCATTCCAGGCGCTCGCCACCGCCATCGCCGCGCAGGTCGGCACGGGCATCATCGTCGGCGTTGCCGGCGCGATCCTCATCGGCGGCCCCGGCGCAGTGTTCTGGATGTGGGTCATCTCGTTCTTTGGCATGGCCACGATCTACGCCGAGGCAACACTCGCGCAGGAAACGCGCGTTGTTGGCGAAGACGGCTCCATCAAGGGCGGCCCCGTCTACTATATCACCGCCGTCTTCAAGGGCCGCTTCGGCAAGTTCCTTGCCGGCTTCTTCGCCACCGCCATCATTCTGGCGCTCGGCTTTATGGGCTGTATGGTGCAGTCCAACTCCATCGGTGCAACAATGGAAACGGCCTTTGGGATCCAGTCCTGGGTCGTCGGCCTCGTCCTCGTTGCCATCTGCGCGTTCATCTTCCTCGGCGGCGTGCAGCGCCTCGCTTCCGTTACGGAGAAGGTCGTCCCCCTGATGGCAGCTGTCTTTCTCTTTGGCGGCCTCATCGTGCTCGCCGTTCGCATCAAGTACATCCCCGAGACCTTTGCCCTGATCTTCCGCTACGCCTTTGAGCCGCAGGCCATCATCGGCGGCGGCTTCGGCTACGCCATCAAGCTCGCCATCTCGCAGGGCGCCAAGCGCGGCCTGTTCTCCAATGAGGCCGGCATGGGCTCCACGCCCCATGCCCATGCGCTCGCCAACGTCAAAAACCCCCATGAGCAGGGCACCGTCGCCATCATCGGCGTGTTCATCGACATGTTCGTTATCCTCACGCTTAACGCGCTTGTCATCATCTCCACGCTCTATGCGGGCAACGGCCCGCTCTCCGGCCGCGGCGCAGCAGCGCTGAGCAGCACCTTCAACAAGACGAATCTTGCCCAGTGCGCGTTCGGCACGGTGTTTGGCTACAAGGCCGGCAGCATGTTCGTCGCGGTGTGCCTCTTCTTCTTCGCCTTTTCCACGATCCTCAGCTGGAACCTCTTCGGCAAGATCAACATGACCTACCTTTTCGGCGAACGGAGCAACGGCGCTTACACCTGTCTCGCGCTTATCTTCATCTTCCTTGGCACCACGATGTCCAACGACCTCGTCTGGGAGCTGAGCGACATGTTCAACCAGCTCATGGTCATTCCCAACGCCATCGCCCTGCTCGCTCTGACGAGCCATGTTGTCAGGCATTCCCACACCCCTGACCGCCTGTCTGACCGAAAAGGCGGCAAATAATTGTGAATTTCCTCAAAAAAGTCACGGCTGACAACTTTTTGTCAGCCGTGTTTTTTTATGTGTTCCGGCGTGATTCCTTTTCGAAAGTGCATTCCATTTCCAATCCATTAAAAATATAAAAGTTCATCATCAATGTGCATAATAAATTGGATAAATCTTTGTCTGTTTTGAAGCAACCGCCTCTCTTGACTTCTTCTTTACGGCGTGTTAGGCTTTTACTGCTGAAACAAACGAATATCTACCAAGGAAGCTTTCAGGATCACGAAGACTGAGAGCCGAGGAAACTCTGGAGAACTCATTGAATTGAGTGCCGAAGGTGCAAGACCGTTCGCGGTCGAATCTCTCAGGCAAAGGGACAGAGGAGCAAAGACGATTTTTCGTCGCGCGCCGTTTGTTCCCGCACTTAATTGAATGTCTCTTCCGGAGTTGCTGATCTTCGTATCGGCAACTTCTTTTTTGTTTTTTTAGGAGAGAGAATTATGATCGCATCTATTGAAGCCACGCTATACCCAATTGCATGCAAGATCAATGAGTATCTGAGCAACTACATCCTTGTGTTCCTGCTGCTCGGCATTGGTTTTTGGTACTCCATCAAGACCCGCTTCGTCCAGATCCGCTGCTTCAAAGAGGGCTGGAACAGCGTGTTTGGCAACCTGTCGCTCAACGGTAAGAAGCACGAGAGCGGTATGAGCTCCTTCCAGGCGCTCGCCACCGCCATCGCCGCTCAGGTCGGTACGGGTAACATCGTCGGCGCTTCCGGCGCCATCCTCACCGGCGGCCCCGGCGCCATCTTCTGGATGTGGCTGATCGCCTTCTTCGGCATGGCCACCATCTATGCTGAGGCGACCCTCGCCCAGGAGACCCGCATCGTTGAAGAGGACGGCAACATCAAGGGCGGCCCCGTCTACTACATCACCACTGCCTTCAAGGGTGGCCTCGGCAAGTTCCTCGCCGCCTTCTTCGCCATCGCCATCACGCTGGCACTCGGTTTCTTCGGCTGCATGGTGCAGTCCAACTCCATCGGCTCCACGATGCAGACCGCGTTCGGCATCCCGTCCTGGATCGTTGGTCTCGTGCTCGTCGCCATCTGCGGCTTCATCTTCATCGGCGGCGTGCAGCGTCTTGCCTCCGTCACCGAGAAGGTCGTCCCCATCATGGCTGCGATCTTCCTGCTCGGCGGTCTCATCGTTCTCATCGCGCGTATCAAGTATGTCCCCGCGACCTTCGGCATGATCTTCAAGTATGCCTTTGCTCCGCAGGCCATCATCGGCGGCGGCTTCGGCTATGCCATCAAGACCGCCATTTCCCAGGGTGCAAAGCGCGGCCTGTTCTCCAATGAGGCCGGTATGGGTTCTACCCCCCACGCCCACGCTCTCGCGCATGTCAAGACCCCGCACGACCAGGGCGTTGTCGCCATGATCGGCGTGTTCGTCGACACCTTCGTCGTCCTGACCCTCAACGCGCTCGTCATCATCTCCACCCTCTACACTGAGGGCGGCCCCCTCCACGAATGCGGCGCTGCCGCTGCCAGCACCACGCTCGGCAAGGCAAACCTCGCCCAGACCGCCTTCGGCGTCGTCTTCGGCGAGACCGCGGGCAACATGTTCGTCGCGGTGTGCCTGTTCTTCTTCGCCTTTTCCACCATCCTCGGCTGGAACCTCTTCGGTAAGATCAACGTTGCTTACCTCTTCGGCAAGAAGAGCGTCCTCGTCTACACCATCCTCGCGCTCATCTTCATCTTCCTCGGCACGATGATGGCCAACGACCTCGTCTGGGAGCTGAGTGATATGTTCAACAACCTCATGGTTATCCCCAACGTTATCGCCCTCTTCGCCCTGACGAACCTCGTGACCAAGCACTCCAATGACCCGGTGCACGACCTCAAGGAAAAGTAATTTTCCTAAAATCCTCTGATAAACAGGGGAAAGCGTCTCCGAGTTCTTCCTTCGGGGGCGCTTTCCCTTTGTTCTTTTTTCAAAAGCAACGCGCCGACTTCCCCGGCTCGCAGCAAGCGCCGCATCAACCGATGCGGCGCTTGCTTTTTCTCTTCTTTTATGTTTCCAGCAGTTCCAGAAACGCGAGGCTCAGTCCCTGTGTCAAAAGCTCCTGCGGGCTCGCGCAATAAGCGCTCATTTTCTGTGCCAGCAGCTCTCCTGCGCGGCCATGCAGCCATACGCCGAGCGCCGCAGCCTGCGCCGCGTCCGCCCCCTGGCAGAGGAGCGAGGCGATCAGCCCCGTCAGCACGTCTCCGCTGCCGCCTTTCGAGAGCGCAGAGCAGCCGCTCGTATTGACAAGCATCTGCCCGTCCGGCAGTGCAACGAGCGTTCTGTGCCCCTTGAGCACCAAAATGCAGCCGTGTTCGCAGGCAAAGCGGCTTGCAAGCCCCAAGCGCTCGCTCGACGCGATCTCCCGAAGCGTTTTCCCCGTCAGGCGGGCAAATTCGCCGTCGTGCGGCGTGAGGATCGTCACGCGGCCGCGGCGGTCGCAGAGCCGCTCCGTGCAGCCCTGCAAGGCGTTCAGTCCGTCGGCGTCCAATATGAGCGGCTGGCGCACCTGCCATAAAAGCGCGCGGACGAGCTTTTCCGTCTCCTCTCCCCGGCCAAGGCCCGGGCCGAGCGCAAGGGCATCGCAGCCGTTCAATTTCTCCTGCATGGCATCAAGCGAGGCAAGGCAGAGCTTTCCGTCCTCTTCTGGCAGCGGAAACGGCATCGCGCTCACGCACTTTTGCGCCTCGACCGCCCAGATGCTCTCCGGCACGCCGAGATACACGAGCCCGCAGCCGGAATGCACCGCCGCGCCCGCTGTCAGATACGGCGCGCCCGTATAGCCCACGCTGCCGCCGAGGACTAAGAGCTTGCCAAAGTCGCCCTTGTGCCCGTCTTCCCTGCGTGCCGGCAGGAGCGTTCTTGCATACGCGCGGTCGACGATCGTTTCACGCATCGCAGTTTTCCTCCGTCAGTTCGAGTTTTTTCGCGCGCGGCAGCTTCTTGATGGCGGCCTCGCGCCGCAGCGCCGCGCCCTTGTCGCTGCATTGCTCGCGGTACACTACCGCAAGGGGCGGATGCGAGCGCGTATACTTTGCCCCGCGCCCGCTTTTGTGCTCTTCAAAGCGGCGCTCCACGTCCGCTGCGATTCCCGTGTAGAGCGAACCGTCCGCACAGCGCAGCATGTAAACGTACCAGTCCATCTCAATCCTCTATCACGCCCGTCGTGCGCAGCGCGCGGCAGAGCGCCGCCGCAGCCTGGCCGCGCAGGATGGGTGCCTTGGGCTCGATGTCCTCAAAAGCGGTACAATACAGGTTCACGGCGTTTCCGTCCTCATCAAAGACCGAGTTGGTCAAAAGTTCCACACTGCGGATCGCCCAGGGGGAGAAACCCTTGTATTTCGGCAGCGGCTGCAAAATCGCCAGCGGCTTCTTGTCGAGGAACGCCCGCGCGTCCAGATTCACAAACTCCACAAGATTTCCCAATACAGTGATAAATTCCTCCTGCGTCATCGTCGCATTCGGGTCGAACTTTCCGCCGCCCACACCGGAGACGAGGCCGATCGCCGCCATCGCATTCACGCTCGGCGCATACCAGCTCTCCTTGGCAACATCGGTAAAATACCCGTCTGCGAGCCAATAGAGGTCGAGCGCCTGCGCGAGCAGCGCGCAGACCTCCGCGCGCGTCATCGTGTCGTCCGGCCGGAATTTTCCCTGATTACCAAGGACAATGCGGCTCGCCGCGAGCGCATTGATCTCCCCGGCATATTCGCTGCCCGCCACGTCGGTAAAGTCCAGTGCAGAAGCTGCGGCAAAGCCGCACTTTTCGCGCGCCTGCGCAGGAGTGAGCGCCGTTTCGCCGCCGTTTTCGCCCCAGTAAAGCACCGCGGAGGGTGTCAGCGCCGTTAAGATCGCCTCCAGCGCGGTGGAAGAGCTCTCCTTCGCCGCAGGAATGTCAATGTAGAAGTCGCAGCCGTTCAGCACCAGATGCAGATACGCACCGCCGTCCTTCGTCTTTTCGCCGCTGAGCAGGCGCGCCGCAGCAGCAGCCTGCGCCTGCGGGAGAAAGAGCGTCGGTATCACGCCGATGCGGTCGGTCGTGTTGCCGCCCGCGCAGTAGAAGCGGTACGCCGTCACCTTCACGGCATCGCCGTGCAGATACGGGCAGTTCGACTCGTCGAACAAAACCTGCGCCACGCCCTTGCCGTAGCTGCGCGTGCCGATGACGATGCCGGAGGACGTACCCAGAATGCCGCCGGCAAAGATCTCCGACGCGCTGGCGCTGCCGCTGTCCACCAGCACGATGGCAGGCTTGTCCGTCAGATCTTTTCCGTCATAGCGCTGCGCGCTGCTCTCACCGCTCTGATCGACAAAATAAACAAGCTCGCCCGCGCCGGAAAATGTGCCGAGCGCCGTCACCGCCGCGGAGGTAAGCCCACCGCTGTTACCGCGCAGATCCACGATCCATGTGCGCACGGCGCTGTCATATTTGCGCACGCCGTCCTGAAAATAAGTCCCCGTCTGCGTGCCGAAGCTGTCGCAGTCGATATAGCCCACGCCGTCCGCCGCGCTGACCGTTGTATTCGTCTGCACAACGGCGGCGCGCGTAATGGTATAGTCCTCCTCGCTGCCGTCCGTGTGGCGGACGGTGACGCGCACCTGCGTGCCCGCCTCGCCGACAAGCCTTGCGCGCTGCTCTTCACTGCCTGGCGCGCAGGACTCGCCCTCGATGGCGATGATCATATCGCCCGCTTTGAGTCCCGCTTTTTCCGCGCCGCCGCCCTTCAGCACGGAAACGATCGAGATCCCCTCCGGCGCATAGGTGATCTCCGCGCCGATACCGGCAAAGCTCACTTCACCCTCCACGCTTGAAAGAAACGCCTGATACTCCTCTTCCGTCATGTAGCAGGTATAGTTATCGGTGTAGGAGAAAAGCTCGTTGAGCGATTCCGCGTCCTTCGCCGCGCGCGGCAGCCGGTCAACATAGCTGCGGCGCAAAATATCGTAGGCTTCCTCCACGCTCAGCGCCTGCGCGCTTGTGGTTATTGTCATCGCCGCGGCGCAGAAAAGCGCGCCCAGACGCAATCCCTTATGTTTCATGGAAATTCTCCTTTGCTCGTTGCTGTTCTCTCATTATATCGCGGCGGGAACAAAAAGCAAATGAAATTCCCCGCGTCTGCCGCCTTGCAAGGCGGCAGAAAATAGGCTATACTGTTATTTTATAATGAGAAATAATTTGCTTTTGGAGGATCTTATGGACGAACAGAAGACCACAGGAACCCTTTATATCGTCGCAACGCCCATCGGCAACTCGCGTGACATGTCCGAGCGCGGCCGCGAAATTCTCTCCACCGCCGACATCATCGCTGCCGAGGACACCCGCCGCAGCGTAGTGCTGCTCAACAAGCTTGGCATTCGCGGCAACAGCCTGAGCGCCAACCACAAATTCAACGAATACGGCAAGGCCAAGTGGTTCATTGAGCAGCTTGCCTCCGGCAAGGACATTGCCGTCATCACCGACGCGGGCACGCCCTGCATCTCCGACCCCGGCAATGAGCTCATTCGCGCGGCGGTCGAAAACGGGATCCGCGTTGTCGGCATACCCGGCTGCTGCGCCGCGGTCAACGCGCTCTCGATCTCGGGCTTTGATCTCTCGAGTTTCCTCTTCTACGGCTTTTTCCCGCGCGAGACGGCCGACCGCCGCCGCGTTCTCATGATGATGCGCAAGGGCGACACCGCGACCTACGCCTTTTACGAGTCCCCCAAGCGCATCATGAGTGTCATCGACTTCTTCATCGAGGAAGGCGCGCAGCTTCGTCTCTGTCTCTGCAACGACATGACGAAGCTCCACGAGATGACCTTCCGCGGCACGCCCGAGGAGGTCAAGGCGCAGCTCATCGCCAAGGAGACCTACGAAAAGGGCGAATACGCCCTCATCGTCGAGGTCTGCGACGATTATCGCCTGCGCGAAGTGGAGCACATCACCTCGCCCGAGGCGCTGCTCGTGGACTGCATGGTGCAGAACGACTGCACGGCCAAGGACGCGATCAAGCTGCTCTTGAAGGATGAGAACAACACCTACAGCAAAAACGAGCTGTACGCCGCGCACCTTGCGCTCAAAGAGAGGTTCGGCGCATGAGCATCGTTCTAAGCGACCTTGCCGAGCGTCTCAGCACGCTCACCAAGCTCGTCCTCGCCGAGCCGGTCGCGCGCATCGGCCACTCGCGCGTCACCGTGCGGCCGCTCACCCTGCGCGGCAAGGCCTTCTTCCAGCTTGAATACCAGCAAGGGCAGAAGGTCTCGCACCGCAACGTTGCGCGCGGCGCGCTGCTCGAGACCTTCGATCAGGAGCTCGACGGCCTCTTCCGCTCCGTCACGCTCTGCACCGAGACGGAGACGCGCCAGTACGTCCGCAAGGCGAACGGCGCATACAAATGCACCGCCAAGTCCGGCGCGTCCCGCGCCGCCGCAGCCTCGCACAACCGCAAGAAGGAATACATCTTGCAGGAGGGCGAGAATATCCCCGCCCTCGTCGATCTCGGCGTTTTTACGCCGGAGTTCAAGATCGTCAAGGCAAAGTACGACAAATATAAGCAGATCAACCGTTTCATCGAGCTTGTGGACGACGCCTTCCGCTCCTACGGGCGCGACGAGATCACCATTCTCGACTTTGGCTGCGGCAAATCGTACCTCACGTTCGTGCTCTACTACTATTTTGCCGTCAAGCGCGGCGTGCGTGCGAAGATCATCGGTTACGACTTGAAAGAGGACGTGGTCGCGCACTGCAATGAAGTCGCCGCGCGCTATGGCTACGAAGGCCTGCGCTTTGTCGTTGCCGATGTGACGCGCGATGTGCTCTACGATGAGCACATCGACATGCTCGTCACCCTCCACGCCTGCGACACCGCAACCGACTACGCCCTGCACTACGCCATCTCGCGCGGCGTGGAGCACATCTTCTCCGTCCCCTGCTGCCAGCACGAGGTCAACAAGACCATCTGCAGGGGCGGCGACTTCGACATTCTCCTCTCCCACGGACTGTTTCAGGAGCGTTTTTCGGCGCTCCTGACCGACGCCATTCGCGCCGCCGTTCTGGAGGACGAGGGCTACGACGTCGACGTCATCGAGTTCATCGACTTTGCCCACTCGCCGAAAAACCTGATGCTGCGCTGCCGCCGCACGGGAAAGCGCGGCACAAAAAAGCTCGCCGAAGCCCGCCGCCTCCAAGGCCAATACGGCTTCGAGCAGACCCTATTGTCGCTCATTGAAAACGACAGGAAATAAGCCTCGCAGAGTTTCGTGCCGCGCACGGCACGAAAAAATCTTAATCATAAATCGCTGCGACATGCGCGTGGCGATTTATTCTTCTCACTCCGCGCGTGTCGCAGCCGCCCCACGGGCGGCAAGGCACGAAGCGGAGTGCAATCCCCACTCAAAAAAAGGAACCGCAGTGAAATTCACTGCGGTTCCTTTTTTTGAAGTTATCTTACTGTGCCGTGCGCACCGTGCGCAGCGAGCGGTCGAGCATGCCCACAACCGGGGGCGCCACGAAGGACATGACCAGCGCCGTTGCAACGCCGGCGATCACGCGGGTGATCACGCCGCCGAACACATAGGCATAGTTGTAATAGCCGTTGATGACGCTGTCGAGATACATCGCTCCCGTGTTGAGCGCGGTAACGACAACGGCCGTCACGCACAGCACACCGACGATCTTTGCGCTGGAAAGCTCAAAATGGCACTTTTTGGCGTAAGCGCCGATCATCAGGCCGCGCGCGGCGGCGGGAATGACCCACAGTACGGTCGTCGCCGTGAGTCCATAGGTGATGAGCTGATTCATCAGGCTCCCGAGCAGACCGACAAGCAGGCCGCCGACCGGCCCATAGAGCAACGCGCCGAGGATAATGGGCAAAGAATCCACGCTGATGCGGATCCACCAAAGGTTCAGCGTGCCGACCAGACTGAGCACCACATAAACGGCAATGAGCATGGCGATGGTGACCATCTTGCGCGTAGAGAGGGAAGATGCGCGGCAGGTCAGCACAACCGTCACGACCAGCGCGGCGGCTGCGGCGATCAGAATTCCCCATACGGCGGGGGACAACTGTGCGATCTCAGGAAACATTGTGAGGACCTCCTTTTTTCATCTTGAAATTTCCCTGCGGCTTCGGTGCCGCGCGGAACGGCTTGATCCGGTGAAAAAAGAAAACACCTCTTCCCCCGGATGGCAGGAACCACGCGGAGGAGAGGCCTCACAATAAACTCTCTTCTGAGTGGCAAGCGGATGCGGAAACCATACTGCAAACCATGGGTTTTTCGTCCGCGGGCAACTTCCCATCCCGACGGCACTACTCGCTCTTCGCGTAACACATGGTTTCCTACTCTGCCGATGCGCACAGAGACTTTATTTTTTTCGCTCTGTGCAGGCTCAGCATAGCAGGCTGCACAAGGCTCGTCAATCGTTTTTCCCCTCTTTTTGCGTTTTTTTGTGTTTTTAAGGTGATTTCTCTCTTTTCCCTAATATTTTCAGTCTCCCGAATTCTCTCTTCTCCTTGACAGAACCTTGCTTTTTTTGCTATTCTAAGGGGAGTGAAAACCGGCTAAAAAGGACGCTCTGCGGACTTCACCGACCGGTAATATATCAATCGACTGAAAAATCAGAGGAGGAACACGCACCATGATCAAAGAAACCATGGAATTCCTGTCCCAGTATGACCCCGAAGTCGGCGCCACTATTGAGAAGGAGTATCACCGCGAGCAGCGCAACATCGAGCTGATCGCCTCCGAAAACATTGTCTCCCCGGCCGTCATGATGGCGATGGGCACCTGCCTTACTAACAAGTACGCCGAGGGCTATCCCGGCAAGCGCTACTACGGCGGCTGCTACTGCGTCGACGAGACCGAAGAGATCGCCCGTCAGCGCGCCTGCAAGCTGTTCGGCGCTGAGCACGCCAACGTCCAGCCCCACTCCGGCGCTTCCGCCAACCTCGCCGCGTTCAAGGCCATGCTCCAGCCCGGCGACACCTACATGGGCATGAACCTCGCCCACGGCGGCCACCTGTCCCACGGCAGCCCGGTCAACATCTCCGGCCAGTACTTCCATCAGGTTCCCTACTCCCTCAACGATGAGACCGAGCAGATCGACTACGATGAGCTCTACCGCATCGCTCAGGAGTGCAAGCCCAAGATGATCCTCGCCGGCGCTTCCGCCTATCCCCGTAAGATCGACTTCGCCAAGTTCCGTGAGATCGCTGACTCCGTCGGCGCTTACTTCATGGTCGATATGGCGCACATTGCCGGTCTTGTCGCCGCCGGCGTTCACATGAGCCCCGTGCCCTATGCCGACGTTGTCACCAGCACTACCCACAAGACCCTCCGCGGTCCCCGCGGCGGTCTGATCCTCTGCAAGAACGAGATCACCAAGAAGAACATCGAGACCGGCGAGATGGAGACCATCAACCTCGCCAAGAAGATCGACTCCGCCGTGTTCCCCGGCACCCAGGGCGGCCCGCTCGAGCACATCATCGCTGCCAAGGCCATCTGCTTCGGCGAGGCGCTCAAGCCCGAGTTCAAGGCCTACGGTGAGCAGGTCGTCAAGAACGCTGCCGTTCTTGCCGAGGGTCTGAAGGCTGAAGGCTTCCGTCTGGTTTCCGGCGGTACCGACAACCACCTCATGCTCGTCGACGTCCGCAACTTCAACATCACCGGTAAGGAGATCGAGCGCCGCTTGGACGAGTGCTTCATCACCGTCAACAAGAACGCCATCCCCAACGACCCCGAGAAGCCGTTCGTCACTTCCGGTATCCGCGTCGGCACTCCCGCTGCCACCACCCGCGGCCTGAAGGAAGAGGACATGATGGAAATCGCCCGCATCATGGGTATGGTCGCCCGTGACTTCGAAGGCAACAAGGCCGCCGCTCAGGAGGCTGTTGTCGCCCTGACCAAGAAGTACCCCATCTACGAATAAAATATCTCAAAATAAAAGGAACCGTCCCGATGGGACGGTTCCTTTTATTTTGGGGGATGCAGCCCGCTGCGCGCATAATTTGCCCGCTGCGGGCGGGCAAATTCCACACTTGCGGGCTGAGAAGAATAAATCGCCGCGCACATGTCGCGGCGATTTATAATCTCATTTCTTTTGCCGCCTGCGGGCGGCAAATGGGGCGAAATGATTACAGCGCCATGCGGAGGATCTTCAGCACGTCGTCCTTGGCAAGCGGCACGAAGCCGTCCGCAAGGCCGCCGTTGGCAGCCTTTTCGGCCATGATGTCGAAGTGCGTCTCGTCGATGCCAATCTCGCTGAGGTGGGCGGGCATGCCGATGCTCGTGAAGAATTCGCGCGTTTTGTCAATGGCGGCGCGGGCGATCTCCATCGGCGCGCGCTGGGCATCGATGCCCCAGACATTCACGCCGTACTCGACATACTTCCACACGTTATCCTCGCGCAGCGCGTATTCCATCCAGTAGGGCGTGAGCAGGGCAAGGCCTGCGCCGTGGGTGATATCGTAGAAGGCGCTCAGCTCGTGCTCTATATCGTGCACCGACCAGGCCGTGCTCTCGCCGCAGCTCAAAAGGCCGTTGATGGCAAGGCTCGAAGCCCACATCAGGTTCGCGCGCGCCTCGTAGTTGTCGGGATCCGCGAGGGCGATGGGCGTATAGTGAATGCAGGTTTTCAGCACACCCTCGGCAAGGCGGGACTGGAGGTACGCGCCCTTCGTGCGGTTGAAATAGTTCTCAAAGGTGTGGCTCATGATGTCCGACGCGCCGGAAGCCGTCTGGAATGCGGGCAGGGACATGCTGTACGTGGGATCAAGAATCGAGAACACAGGCTTCGTGTGGTCATTGCCGCTGCCCCACTTTTCGTTCTTTTCCATGTCCGAGATCACGGCGAAGGCGTCCATCTCAGAGCCGGTGGCCGCGTTCGTCAGCACCGCCGCGATGGGCAGCGCCGCCACGAGCTTTTTGCGGTCGAGCACGAGATCCCAGGCGTCTCCCTCGTAGCACACGCCGGCCGCGACCATCTTGCCGCAGTCGATCGTGCTGCCGCCGCCGACGGCGAGCACCGCCGTCAGTCCATGCTCGCGGCAAAGTTCCACGCCGCGGCGCACCGAGGTGATGCGCGGGTTCGGCTCCACGCCGGAAAGCTCCACATATTCGATCCCCGCGCCCTTGAGCTGCGCGATGACCTCATCGTAAAGCCCAATGCGCTTGATGCTGCCGCCGCCGTAGACGAGCAGCACCTTTTTGCTCAGCTGCGCCATGCGCTCGCCAAGGTGCGAGATCTGCCCCTTGCCGAAGTAGATTTCCGTGGGCACATGATAGAAAAAGTTATCCATTTGCGTCTCTCCTTTTGTATCGTTTCGGTCTGGTTTCGCCGTGTTTTACCCGGTCAGCGGCAGTTGGTGGTTTCCCGCAAGGCCGCCCGTTTCTCTTTACTCTACCATTTTGGCGCGCAAAAGGCAACAAAAGCTTCCCAGAACCTTGACAAGTACGAAATTTTGACTATAATTTGAAATTGATTTTCATTTTCAAATTCAGGAGGCCAATATGGCGACCTATACGACCAAACAGCAGAAAGCCGTGCTTGACTGTCTTTCCGAGCGCGCAGACGAACCTGTCAGCGCCGCGGCCATCGCCGACGCGCTGCGCGAGCGCGGTGAGCACATCGGCATTGCCACGGTCTACCGGCAGCTGGAAAAGCTTGAGCGGCAGGGCAGCGTCCACAAGGTCACGACGGACGAGGGCGCGTACTATCAGTTCTGCACGCACGGCTGCGCGGCAGACTGCTGCCTCTTTAAATGTGAGCGCTGCGGGCGTATCGTGCATCTCGATTGCCACCAGCTCGCGCCGCTCTACGAGCATTTGGAGCATGAGCACGGCTTTTCCATCAATCCCCGCAAGACGATGTTCTACGGGCTGTGCCGCGAGTGTCAGGAGGGCGCATGAAACGCATCATTTCGCTTCTTTTGGCGCTCGCGCTGTCGCTTTCCCTCGCCGCCTGCGCCGCGCCTGCGGAGAAGGCGGACGGCGGCAAGCTTCAGATCGTCACGACGCTCTTTCCCTATTACGACTTTGCCCGCGCCATCGCGCAGGATCGCGCGGACGTGACGCTGCTCCTCTCCCCCGGACGCGAGGCGCACAGCTTTGAGCCCACCCCGCTCGACGCGGTCACAATCTCCGAAGCCGATGTCTTTCTCTACAATGGCGGCGAGGGCGAATATTGGGTCGAGAGCATGCTGGACGCGGCAGGGGAGCACATCGCCGTCGCATCGCGCATGATGGACTATGTCGACGCGCTCAACGAGGAATATGTCGAAGGCATGCAGGGCGCGGACGGCCATGACCACGACCATGAGCATGGCAGCCACGATGACCACGACCACGATCATGAAGAAGATGAGCACGACAGCGACGAGATCGAGTACGACGAGCACATCTGGACGTCGCCGAAGAACGCCGTCGTCCTCTGCCGCGCCGTCTGCGACGCGATCTGCCGGGCGGACGCGGAAAACGCCGCGTTCTACCGCGCGAACTGTGAAAATTACTGCGCGCAGCTTGAAGATCTGGACGCGCGCTTTGCCGCCCTCTGCGAAAGCGCGCCGCGCAGGCTTCTCATCTTTGCCGACCGTTTCCCGATGCTCTACTTCTGCCGCGAATACGGCCTCGACTACCGCGCGGCCTTCCACGGCTGCTCGGGCGACACCGAGCCCTCGCTTGCGACGATCAAGTTTCTCATCGACAAGGTGGAGGACGAGAATATCCCCGTGGTCTATACCATCGACTTCGGCACGAAAAAAGTCGCCGCCGTGGTGAGCGAGTGCACCGGCGCGGCGATCGAAACGCTTTATTCGATGCAAACCGTCTCCCGCGCGGATTTTGACGCGGGCGAGACCTATCTCACGCTCATGGAGCGAAACTTCGAAGCACTCAGAAAGGGGCTCAACGAATGAATGAATCGCCCATCGTCCTCGCGTGCGAGGACGTCACGCTCGGCTACGAGCACAAGCCGCTCTTGGAGCACCTCTCCCTCACCGTCCGCGCGGGGGACTATCTCTGCATCGTGGGCGAAAACGGCAGCGGCAAATCGACGTTGCTGCGCTCGCTTTTGGGTCTGCTGTCCCCGCTGGCCGGCAAGATCGACTGCCCCGCTCAGCGCGAGGGCAGGCTCGGGTATCTCCCCCAGCAAACGCCCACGCAGCGCGACTTTCCCGCAACGGTCACGGAGGTCGTGCTCTCGGGCTTTTCGAACCGCCGCACGCGCTTTTTCTACACGTCGGAGGAAAAATCCAAGACGCTGATGAACCTCGGCAAGCTCGGTGTGCTCGAGCTCAAGGACAAGTGCTACCGTGAGCTTTCCGGCGGCCAGCAGCAGCGTGTGCTGCTCGCGCGCGCCCTGTGCGCTGCAAACGACCTGCTCATTCTCGATGAACCGGTCACCGGCCTTGACCCCGCCAGCATGCAGGATCTTTATAAAACACTGCGCTATCTCAACGCGCGCGAGGGCATGGCCATCATCATGGTCACGCACGACATGGAAAATGCCCTGCGCGAGGCAAAACACATTCTCAGCTTCGACCGCAGAGGCTGTTTCTACGGCACGGTCGGGGAATTTCTGTCCTCCCCCGCCGGCAAACGCTTCGGAGGTGAAAAACGATGAAACTGCTGCTTTCGATGTTTGCCTATCCCTTCATCGTGCGGGCGTTTGTGGTCGGCATTCTCGTTTCGCTCTGCGCTTCGCTCCTCGGTGTGCCGCTCGTTTTGAAGCGTTACTCCATGATCGGCGACGGGCTGAGCCATGTGTCCTTCGGCGCGCTGGCGGTCGCCATGGCCTGCGGCCTTGCGCCGCTCTGGTTTTCCATTCCCGTGGTGGTCATTGCAGCGTTCGCACTGATGCACGTTGCGGAAAAAAGCCGCGTCAGCGCCGACGCGATGATTGCGGTCTTCTCCGCCTCGGCGCTCGCCATCGGCGTCATCGTCACCTCGCTCACCACCGGCATGACGACGGACGTTGACAGCTATATGTTCGGCAGCATTCTTGCCATGTCGCGCTCGGACGTCATTTTGAGCGTCACGCTCGCGCTGTGCGTGCTCGCGCTCTATGTTCTCTTCTACCACAAGCTCTTCTCCGTCACGTTTGACGAGTCCTTCGCCCGCGCCACGGGCGTGCACGTAGGGACATACAAGACCATTCTCTCCGTCCTGACGGCGCTCACGGTCGTGCTCGGCATGCGCATGATGGGCGCGATGCTGCTCTCGAGCCTCATCATCTTCCCAGCCCTCTCGGCCATGCGCCTTTTCAAGAGCTTCCGCTCCGTCGTGTGCTTTGCCGCGGCGCTCTCGGTCGTTTGCTTCTGCCTGGGGCTCACAGGGTCATATCTTCTCTCCACGCCCGTCGGCGCGACGGTCGTTGTCTGCGACCTCACGGCGTTCCTCCTCTGCTGCCTCTTTGGCCGCGGGCGCAGATAATCTGTCATTTTTGAAAGGCTGCGCCCGCAATCTTGCAAAACGCAGTCTTTCATGTTATATTGTGGGTGGAAGTTCTTCCCGTTGTGAATCGGGGCAGCCGAAAACTAAGGAGGTCACCCATGAAGAAAAAGTGGTTTCTCCCCCTCGGCATTCTCGCTGTTTTCGTCCTCGCAGCCATGATCTATACGCGGCCGATGCCGCTTGAAGCGCTCTGCGAGGCGGACATCACACAGTGTCAGTCCGTTTTCGGCTATCATTTCCGCGCGCCGCAGGTGGAGGACACGCGCTTTGAATTCCCATCAAACGACACGCGCTGCGCGCAGCTCACCGCGCTTTTCGCACAGCAGAAATTCCGCCGCTCGCTCGCCAATCTTCTGCCGCAGGGCGGCATTGGCTGCCGGGTAGGTGCGGTCGATGGGTACGCCCATCACTGCAATGGTGGGGCAGTCGTTCTTTACCGCCGCCCGGTGTCCGGCGCTGTCCAGCCCATCGGCCAGACCGCTGACGATGATGGCTCCGTTTTTTGCCAGTTCCCCGCCGATATCTGCCGCTGCGTTCAGGCCGTATTCCGTGGGCTTGCGGCTGCCCACGATACCCACCGCCCCGGGCTCGTTGAGCCAGCGGGGGTTGCCGGTGCAGTAGAGCACCAGCGGCATATCCGGGATGCGGGAAAACGCCAGCGGGTAATCCGGGTCGTCAAAGGGCAGGATGCGCACCCGCAGGGCATCGCACTGCATCACCAGCGTGTGGAAGCTTTCTGCATCCAGCTGCGCTGCACGCTTAAAGGCTGTATCCCCTGCTGCCTGCCGGAATTCCTCGGTCTCCCGCGCCTCCCATGCCTCCTGTGCGCCGCCAAAGGCGTCCAGCACCTTTCCGGCGTGGAGGCTGGCGGGCCCCAGCACCTGCGCCAGCCAC
>OHBW01000246.1_pt1 | contig 26136 bp, 20 predicted proteins | sample 1577411 | NCBI WGS metagenome assembly OHBW01 (sample SAMEA3879534, study PRJEB24766) | human gut metagenome | biome: human-associated habitat; feature: feces | place: USA | collected 1985/1987 | reverse complement strand
CTCATCGAGCCCTCAACAAGAAGACTCCGATGCAGATGCTCATACCAGATTACCCTAACCCTCTAACCACTCAACCACCTAAGAAACAGACATCTAAGAACAATTCTCCAAAAGCTCCGAGCCTCAAAACTCCGAACCCATGTCGCTCAACTCCCAACAAAGACCTATCTTTGTGTACCTCCTCAGTAAAGACGACCACAAGTCGTGTACCCCAGCAGGAGCAAAACTAACAAATGAGTACACTCACAGGACTAACAAAAATAACCCGAGTACCATCTCAGTAACACCTTCCCAACTGTGTACTTTTTTCAGGAAGAGGACAATCTCCACGGAGCTATTTATTATTCTCCACGTGGAGGCGAATCATTTCCTCCGAAGTTTCATTTGATTCCTCCGAAGTTTTATTTCTTCTCCACGTGGAGAATTTTGCACACCCACGTGGAGATCTGATGCCTCGTAGCTGGAGCATCTCGGGGTTGTCCAGTATGCTTCGCTTGAGCTTGGCTAGCTTGTCGAGCTGTATGTTGCGGGGGTTGGCTGGTAGCCCTTTCCATCGCGGAGAGGTGCTTGAGGTGCTGGCGGTCGTACTGGAGTTGCTATTATTCATAGCAGTCTTGACCTCCTTTCTTAGCTTTGTAGTAGTTGTTGTGTAGCGCTTCTTTGTGGAGTATTAAGACGCTTGCAGGCTACAGACGGATATTGAGTACACTCGAGTGCGATCCCCAAGGTCGTCTAGATTACCTTTGCACGGTCTTCATTTACTAGAAGCTCTCACAATAGGGACGCACGAGTCGGACGCAGACTGTTGGTGCGTCTGTTCCTGAATCAGTCGATACGTGTAACGACTTGCTTGCTTTTGAACTTAGGAAGCATTCGTTACTACTGATATTTTGCGGAGTTGAGGTTGGGAGTTCTATTTTTTGCCTAGGTGGAGATTAGGCTGCAAGCTTGAGTAGTATCGATTAACTTAGCGGTAGCAATCAGGTGTAATCCTTACTTCGCACTGCTCTGAGGAACGAATATCTCATAGCTTCCATCGCTGTAGAAGATGCGTATCTCACTCACCTCTCGGGTTGTAGTACGCTGCTGAAGTAGCATCTGACGTATCTGCTCTACCTCCTCTGGTGTAAATGGTATGGAGGTGAGCCCGCTCTGTAATGTTGACTCAGAAGAGGGGGTCGCGTGCGCCGTCTGTGAAGACGATGCACTGGCCTCGTAACTCCCGAAAAGACTGCTCTCTAAGGGTAGTGAGACGCTCTGCGCCTCACGCTTAGGTGTCCCTGTACCAAAGAGCAACCACTCATAGCTCCACGATGGATAGGCGGCTATGATGTTATTGAGCGTCTCTATGGTGGGGCGATTGCGCCCGTTGAGCATATGACTAATAACAGACGGCGTAATTCCCGCCTCGGTAGCAAAAGCTGTAGCGTTTAGCTCCATAGAGTCCATCATGTAGCGGACACGCTCTATAATTCCCTCAGATTCTATTAGCATAGTCTTCTTCCTTAATAATACATTTGTGATGCGTGAACTGCGATTGATTGAATTATGTCAACGCCTCTCCGTAGCACAAATGTAGTGAATACAATTGAAATGACAAGAGAAGTGGTGCCCAAACATGATCCAAATAAGGGATTGTTCAGTAAACACCTAGTTTTCTACTTGTACTTCAGCTACGCATATTGGTATCTATTGATTGGTTATTTGTTAGTTAGCAATACTTCTAGTAGAGTAGGGTGGGGGCTGGACTATTAGATACTTATACATCTCAATGCAATAACGAATATTCACTTAGGACATTCGTTGTATTCGTCTCATATATAGCACTTAAAGAGATATTTCACAGCGGTAATAATATCGTGAAACGCTTCTTTTTGCAACTAAATCAACGAAGTTGCATCTGTATAAAAGGGCGACGCATTACTTGTACAAAGTACTTGTTGTTACATTTGAGATGCTTGTTTTGGACTTGTATTTGTAGTTGATTTTCATTTGTGATGTGCCGTATGTTTGTTTGTGAATTATCTCTGTACCCTTGTCCCGATTTTTCGCCTATGGGGCAAACGGCAAAAAAGCTGTACTTTTGTCTCTGCAGAAGCTAGGATTCCCAAAGAGAGGCTCTCGGTAGTTTTCTATGCGCATACAAATGAATGGATATGGATCGAATCAAATCATCACAGCCTGCGAGCATTGATGCTGTTGTCATAGACAATGAGCAGGTAGCTCCACGCTATCACCTACTTTACTTAAGACTGGAGATAACCTCTAGCTCTAGTGCATCGTGGCTACAAGGGGTGGAACCTGGACAGTTCGTACAAATAGACTGTCGCTCAGCAGGTATACTCTTGAGGCGCCCCATATCTATATATAAGTGGTCTAGCGAGGAGCTCTGTCTGACTCTCCTAGTGCAGCGTGTGGGACGTGGAAGTAACTATATGTGCGATCTAAAAGCGGGTGACATAGTCAATATAATTGGCCCTTTAGGCACGCCCTTTGCGACAGATCCTGCGATTGCTGGGGAGCGTCCTCTCCTAATCGCTGGAGGGGTCGGTATGGCTCCCATAATTATGCTAGCTCACCATTTGCAGCAATTGTCAGGAGTGCATCCCCACTTGGTCATAGGCGCTCGTACCTCTTCTTTACTGATACTTCGCAAGGAGATTGAAGAGATTGGTTGCTCTTATAGTTATACGACTGACGATGGGTCGTATGGTGCTCGGGGAGCCGTCTTGGCCGCTCCTGAGCTAGAGCAAGAAGACTACTCGATGGTCTATACTTGCGGTCCTCGTCCGATGATGCGAGCTATCCACGGCTGGGCAAAGAAGCACAACGTACCAGGTCAAGCTTCGCTCGAGAATCTGATGGCTTGTGGTGTGGGAGCATGCCTTTGCTGTGTGGAGAATATTGCAAACCAGGGAAATACGTGCGTCTGTACGGATGGTCCTGTATTTAACTTTGATCAACTATTATGGTAAGCACATCGGTCAATATAGGAGGGGGGATAACCCTTAAAAACCCTATTCTAACAGCTTCTGGTACTTTTGGATACGGCTTGGAGTTTGCTCCATTTCAAGATCTCAATGAGCTAGGGGGATTTATAGTCAAAGGGACTACCCTGCACCCGCGACAAGGGAATCCATATCCCCGTATGGCAGAGACGACGGCTGGCATGCTCAACTGTGTAGGTCTACAAAACAAGGGTGTGGACTACTTGATAGAGCATATCCTACCTGAGATAAGTCACTATGATACAGAGATAATGGTCAATGTGAGTGGCTCTACGATCGAAGATTATGTGAGCTGTGCTGAGCGACTGAATGATCACCCCAAGGTGCGTGCTATCGAGCTAAATATCAGCTGTCCGAATGTAAAAGAGGGCGGTATGTCTTTTGGTGTCAATTGCGAGAGTGCCTACGAGGTGATCTCGGCGGTGAGAAAGGCTTACAAGGGGCATCTGATGGTCAAGCTTTCGCCCAATGTCACCGACATTACAACGATCGCATGTGCTGCCGAAGAGGCTGGCGCTGATAGCCTTTCGCTCATCAATACGCTCCTCGGTATGGCTATTGATATCAAAACGCGCAAACCTAAGCTATCTACAATCACTGGAGGTCTGAGCGGTCCAGCTGTCAAGCCGATAGCCGTTCGTATGGTGTGGCAAGTGGCGCAGGCAGTGTCGATCCCTGTCATAGGACTAGGAGGCATCGCTACTATCGAAGATGTAATCGAATTTCTTTTGGCGGGCGCTACAGCTGTGCAAGTTGGCACCTACAACTTCGTCGAGCCTGACATAGCCTCTAAGCTTGTTCACCAGCTATCTAATTATCTCGAAAAGAGTCATATCTCAGACGTCCAAGAGCTGATCGGAGCCTTATCAATCTAATGACTCAAGAGTCCTCAGATTCTGAGACACATCTTGGCGCGATGCTCAAAACAATCAGAATGGGTTTTATGTTTAGTTAAGAAAAATGGCATTTTTGTGCGTGTTTGTTGTTTAGATGTTTGTCATCTCGTGTGTTTTGTTTACCTTCGCACCAACATAGCGTAGATTTTCACACAAAAATTCATGCATATATGGAACTACTCTCAAAGACTAACGTTAGTCTGAAGCAAAAGTCTCATCGTCAAACGGAGATGAGTATCTCGCGAAAAGCCAAAAACACGAGACTAAAGCACGCCTTTACTGCAACACCCAAACTCCTCTCACTAGTGCTGTGTATGAGTGTACTGCTGTTAGGGGCATGTCGTAAATCGCCTAAGGCTATCAACCAAACAGCTACAGAAGGTAACTTGACGATACAGCTGAACTGCTTAGGGGCAGACCTAAGAGCTGGCGAAAATGATCCTATGTCCGCAGTTGAGAGTCTAGATCTATACTTTTTCTCGAGCGAGTCTGAGCCAGCAGAGCGAACTATGGTAGCTCATCGCACCTTTGGTCAGGCAGAACTAGCGACTAACGCTCCCCTATCTATTTCACTGCCAGTAGCTTCCTATTATTTGGTAGCCGTACTCAATAGTACACCAGTTATCCAAAGTACCTTTGGTCAAGGGTTGTCGTGGAGTAAACTCTTTGAATCGACCTATAAAATCGATGATTTGTACACAAAGTCAGAGAATAAAATTACTTCTGTCGTGTGGAGTAATGATCAAGGGCCTATACAGATTGATGAGAGTGCTTTTGACAAAGGCGCCTCTTCGGTAAAAGTGACGCTCACACGAGCAGTTGCTCGTGTAAGGTTGTTTGGGGAGCCTAAAGTTCCTCAGTATATGTCGATTGACTTGACCAATGGCGGGACGTTTAGGTTCGGATGTCGAGCAAAGCAGGCATTTTTGATGCGTGAGTTAGCTCCACTCATCGGGAGGACAGAGAGTGTTATGGAAAAGCCTGGCGATGGCTCAAGCTTTGCCACGCGATACGCTTATTCCCCAGGCTATCTCGAGATCGCCAAAAGTGACCAGAGTAATCAAAAAGCTCTTTTTAAGGCTTTCAGAGTCGCTAATGAGAAAAATTCAATCTTCAATCTAGAGTCTCTCAGGCTCATACCCAAGTCAGTCGATGATTGTGATCTAACTCAGCAGGTATACTACACTTCGGAGACAACGATTGATCCCGATCATCATACTTATTATTTTCTGCCAGCCGTACTCATTGGTTACAAGCTTTATCCTGCTAGCTTGGATGCGATTGGAGACTTTAAGTCAGACGAGGGATGGGTTAGCTTTAATGGGAGATACTATCGTGGACGAGATTTTGTCACTTATCTAAAGGCCATCTACGAGCGCAATAAAGCTACGGGAAATCCGAAACCTCTCGTAACGATACCCGAAGGTTATCCGAAGGAATTACAAGATGTATGCGAAGACTATGTAGCTACTCTAGATGATAAGATGCTCATTAGAGCTTATCCGGGAGAGCTATACCCTATTGACTATAAGGGGTTGCGCTACTACCTTAGGAGCTACAACTACTATTACCTACCCGTCCAGCACGCACCCTCTCAAGAGCGTTATGGGCATTACGGCATTGTTCGAAACAACGATTATCGTATCGAGATCACCAGCATCTCAGACTTTGGCACTCCGCTCCTAATGAACCCGGCGGATCATCCTGATAAGTACGTTCCCAAGCAACCTATCACAGCTACGCTCACACTCACGCCTCTGGAAGAGCGCGATAACACAGCCAATTTGTAGTCTCCCCTATCTAATAGATCTTAGTTAATTATCAATGCCACGCTTAGGGAAAATATCCTTCCTGAGCGTGGCATTGCTTTTGTAAAACCATTGATCGGCCGATAGCGTACACTCTTTCGATCGTATTTTCTTGAGATAAAGGAAACGATATGTGGCGTGATTTGCGTAGCTTTGTGCAGGAAGTTTGAATTTGCAATTAAGACAATATGAAGAATAGACTCTGCGACTTACTAGGTATACGATACCCGATCATCGCTGGCGGTATGGTCTGGTGTAGCGGTTGGCGATTGGCATCGGCTGTGAGCAACGCAGGGGGGCTCGGTCTCCTAGGTGCTGGCTCGATGTACCCAGAGGTGCTACGCGAACATATAGCTCGCTGCCGTGAGGCTACGGATAGACCTTTTGGGGTTAATGTGCCGCTACTCTACCCTGAGATCGATACGCTGATTCAGATTATCATCGAGGAGCAGGTGCCTCTCGTGGTTACCTCGGCGGGTAGTCCCAAGCGCTTTACTCCCCTCCTCCATGAGCACGGTATCAAGGTGATGCACGTGGTCAGCAGTACGAAGTTTGCGGTCAAGTGCCAAGAGGCGGGTGTCGATGCGGTGATTGCCGAGGGCTTTGAGGCTGGCGGTCACAACGGTCGTGAGGAGACTACGACGCTGGCGCTGATACCGGCTGTGGCGCAGGCTATTGACCTGCCCCTCGTGGCGGCGGGCGGGATAGCTTCGGGGCGCTCTATCGTGGCGGCTCAGAGCCTAGGCGCTGAGGGTGTGCAAATCGGGACGCTCTTTGCGCTTAGTGAGGAGAGTAGTGCGCATGCAGCCTTCAAGGAGGCGTGCGTCAAGAGTGACGAGGGAGACACAATACTGACCCTCAAGGAGCTAGCACCGACACGCTTGCTGAAAAATGAATTTTACCAGCAGGTAGCTACCCTGCAAGCTCGGGGTGCCTCTGCCGATGAGCTACGAGAGCTACTAGGTAGGGCCAGGGCTAAGCGTGGGATCTTCGAGGGGGATCTCGATGAGGGCGAGCTAGAGATTGGCCAGGTGGCTGCGCAGATAGAAGAGGTGCAGCCAGTGGCTCAGATCTTCGACCAGCTGATTGCAGAGTACAATGCGGCTCGTGCGGAGCTGATCGATATGAATTGGACAAATTGCTAAGGGCTATACCTTATATAATATGTACGACAAATACACTTACCATCCTTATAGCCATCTGATAGGCGCTGGCGTAGCGTTGATAACCCCTTTTTTAGAGAATGGTCAGGTGGACTCGGCTTCGCTAAGCCGTCTGACAGAGCATGTAGTCTCAGGCGGGTGCGACTTTGTAGTGCTACTCGGTACTACGGGCGAGTCGCCTACGGTCGTTTACCCGGAGAGGCTGCTACTGATCGATGTGGTGCGACGAGCCATCGATGGTCGCTGCCCGCTGGTGATCGGTGTCGGGAGCAACAATACGCAAGACCTCTGCCAGCGTATGAGTGACTCGATCTATGACAATGTCGATGCGATCCTCTCGGTGGTACCTTATTATAATAAGCCAACGCAGGAGGGGCTGTACCGCCACTTTATGGCTGTTGCTGAGGCAAGTAAAAAGCCTATCATACTATACAATATCCCCTCACGAACTGGTTGCGACCTACTGCCTGAGACGGTAGCTCGGTTGCAGCGAGACTCGACAAAGATCATCGGTATCAAGGAGGCTTCGGGGCATGTAGAGCGGATCGGTCAGATTCGTGAGCTGTGCCGTCCTGACCTGCTCGTTTACTCGGGCGATGACCACCTGACGAAAGATATCATCCGGGCGGGAGGCGATGGAGTGGTCTCTGTCGTGGCAAACGCTTATCCACAAGCGATCAAAGCGCTCGTCTCGGCTCTGATTACGGAGCAGCGAGAGCAGGCAGATGAGATCGATGCACTCTTTACGGAGATGTACCAGCTCCTCTTTAAGGAGGGTAACCCCGTAGGTATCAAGGGACTGCTACACACCATTCAGCTTATAGAGACCTGTGCGGTGCGCCTGCCCCTCTGTCACGCTACAGAGCAGCTAACGACCCGATTACGTACAGTGCACGAAGAGCTACTCGTACCCCTGCAGCAGTTAGGAATAGAGCCTCGACTATGATACTGAGTTCGCTGAGTGTCATCAACTTTAAGAATGTAGCCACGGCAAACTGTCACTTCGCCCCCAAGCTCAACTGCTTCTTCGGGGGTAATGGCATGGGCAAGACCAACCTCCTAGACGCTATCCACTACCTCTCGGTGGTGCGTGGCCATCTAGGCACGACCGACCGCTACGCCATACGTCAGGGGGCGCAGGAGGCGATCATCCAGGGCGAGTACCTGTGGGACGATGGTCAGGAGGACAAGATCAGCCTGCGCATCTCTACTGAGCGAAGCAAGCAGCTCTCTCGTAATGGTCGTCTCTATAAGCGTCACAGCGACCACATAGGACGCTACCCACTAGTTATCATCTCACCACATGACCAGAGGCTCATACGTGGCGGGAGCGACGAGCGCAGACGATCCGTAGATCGTATACTATCGCAGCAAGATGCGACCTATCTAGCAAACTTGATCAACTACAACAGAGCACTCGACCAGCGCAACAATATGCTGCGCAACCAGATCCACGAGCCTGCTCTGATGGATATCCTCGAGGAGACCTTAGCAACGACAGGACTAGCGGTCACCACGATGCGACAAGCTTATGTCGATGAGCTCGTCCCCACTTTCGATCAGATCTATCAGCATCTGTCTGCGGGTGTAGAGCGTGCGGTCCTATCCTTTAGTGCCGGCAGTGCTAGCACCGCCCAGGAGCAGCTGCGCATACTACGTGACCGCCGTCAGCGAGACTACGAGTATGGCTTCACAGCGACCGGTTGCCACAGAGATGACTTTGAGATGCTCCTCGGAGAGAACCTCATGCGCAAGATAGGCTCCGAAGGGCAAAACAAGACTTACCTCATCGCCTACAAGCTAGCCGAGTACCGCTATCTGCAGCAGCATTTGACGAATCAGACCGCTCCCCTACTGCTCCTCGATGACATCTTCGACAAGCTAGACAGTGATCGTGTAGAGCGTATTATCGAGCTCGTTGCTACGGACACCTTCGGACAGATCTTTATCACCGACACAAACCGCAAGTACCTCGACGAGATCATCTCCTCGAAGCAAGTCCCCTACCGCCTCTTCCAGATCCAAGATGGCTCCCCGACAGAAGTCACTGCGGGATAAGCTAGCGAAACGAGATTCTTGACGATAGCCACGTGGAAAATCTAAAATCTCCACGTGGCTATTTTTCATTTCCTACGTAGGCGAGAAACATTTCCTCCGAAGTTTCATTTGATTCCTCCGAAGTTTCATTTCTCGCCTACGTAGGCATTTTTCATTCTCCACGTAGCGATTTGAGAATTGCCACGTGGAGATCCCCTTTTAAAAGGGAGATCGTGCAGGCATAAGAGATCAATCCAGCTTACAGTGGACCAAACCGCCCTCCCCAAGTAGCTCAAAAAAAAGAATTAGTCGAGCTTTAGGACAACTTTAGCAGAAGGAGTTGTCGAAAAAGTTTGTTTCTCCACTTTAATTGCGTATCTTTGTAGGAGCAAAGAGAGGAGACTCTTAAAAGCTTTCCCTTTGTCCCTTCTAAACAGAGCAAAAGGAGGACGCACTGTCCCCCTATTGCACACATAGACAAGCATATAATCCCAAAACAATAAAATAGTAAGATGAAAAAGCACAACTTCTTTGCTGGTCCCTCGGTACTAAACCGTGGTGTGATCGAGCGCACTGCTGATGCGGTGCTGAACTTTGCTGATATGGATCTCTCACTCCTTGAGATCTCTCACCGCAGCAAGCAATTCCAAGCTGTAATGGACGAGGCCGTAGCTACCTTCAAGGAGCTACTAGACATCCCCGAGGGTTACGAGGTACTCTTCCTGGGTGGTGGTGCTAGCCTTCAGTTCTACATGGCTCCTCTGAACCTGATGGGCAAGAAGGCTGCCTACCTCAACACAGGTACGTGGTCTACCAATGCTATCAAGCAGGCAGGCTTCGTAGACAAGGTCTTCGGCACAGAGACTATCGTTGTCGCTTCTTCAGAGGACAAGAACTTTACCTACATCCCTAAGAACTTCACGATCCCCGAGGATGTTGACTACTTCCACTACACCTCCAACAATACCATCTACGGTACAGAGATCCGCAAGGACTTCGACTGCAAGGTACCTCTCGTATGCGATATGAGTAGTGATATCTTCTCTCGTCCTGTAGACGTCAGCAAGTACGACTGTATCTACGGTGGTGCTCAGAAGAATATGGGTCCTGCAGGTACGACCTTCGTAGTCATCCGCAAGGATGCGCTAGGCAAGTTCGAGCGTCCTATACCTACTATGCTCGACTACCAGACGCATATCAAGAAGGGCTCTATGTTCAATACGCCTCCTGTCCTACCTATCTACGCTTGCCTCCAGACTATGAAGTGGTACAAGGAGATGGGCGGTGTCAAGGCTATGGAGCAGCGTGCTAAGGAGAAGGCTGACGCTCTCTACACAGAGATCGACCGCAACAAGCTCTTCCGTGGTACTGTCGAGGCTGAGGATCGCTCTCGTATGAACGTATGCTTCGTCCTCAACGACGAGTATGCAGAGCTACAGGATGACTTCTTCAACTTCGCTACCGAGCGTGGTATGATGGGTATCAAGGGTCACCGCTCTGTAGGTGGCTTCCGTGCATCTCTCTACAATGGTCTCGAGATGGAGAGCGTACAGGCTCTGATCCAGGCTATGCAGGACTTCGAGAAGAAGCACTAATCTCTCTCATTACTTACATAACACTATCTGTCCTACCCCGCAGCACCTCACACCAACAGGGGGTCTACGGGGTAGGCTCCTAAATAAAGATATCACTCACAAATACTATGACTAAAGTACTTATCGCAACTGAGAAGCCCTTTGCACCAGTCGCTGTAGATGGCATTCGCAAGATTGTAGAGGGTGCTGGCTTTGAGCTAGTACTCCTAGAGAAATATACAGAGCGTCAGCAGCTCCTCGACGCTGTCAAGGATGTAGACGCTATCATCGTACGTAGCGACAAGGTGCAGGAAGATGTCTTTGAGGCTGCTAAGAACCTCAAGATCGTCGTACGCGCTGGTGCTGGCTATGACAACGTAGACCTAGAGGCTGCTACCAAGCACAACGTCTGCGTGATGAACACCCCAGGACAGAACTCTAACGCCGTTGCTGAGCTCGCTTTCGCACTTATGCTCGGTACGGTACGCAACCACTTCAACGGAAAGTCTGGCTCTGAGCTCAAGGGCAAGAAGCTCGGTATCCAGGGCTTCGGACACATCGGTCGCTGCCTAGCTAAGATCGCTCAGGGCTTTGGCATGGAGGTTTACTACAACAAGCGTCACCGCCTCGATGCTGCTGAGGAGAAGGAGCTCGGGCTCACCTACTGCAGCCAGGAGGATCTCTTCAAGCAGTGCGACATCGTATCGCTCAATACGCCTAAGACCGCTGAGACAGTCAAGAGCATCAACGGCAAGTATGTCAAGATGATGCCTCAGGGTGGTGTCATCGTCAATACGGCTCGTAAGGAGATCATTGACGAGGAGTGCTTCCTAGCAGCTCTCAAGGAGCGCACAGACGTACGCTACGCTACCGATATCGCGCCTGACATGCACGAGGAGTACCAGAAGGAGCTACAGGATCGCTATCTAGCTACCGCTAAGAAGATGGGTGCTCAGACGGCTGAGGCAAACATCAACGCTGGTCTAGCTGCTGCTAACCAGATCGTTGGCTTCATCAAGGATGGTTGCGAGACCTTCCGCGTCAACTAACCAGTAGACGACTTAGAGACTTTGGTCTCCTCAGCTTAGATGAGGAGACTGAAGTCTTTCTTTTCACTCTCACCACACAAAGACTCTCTATTATGGCTATAATCAAACCATTCAAAGGATACAGACCCCCACAGAATCTTGTCGAGAAGGTCAACTCTCGTCCTTACGATGTGCTAAACTCTGACGAGGCACGCAAGGAGGCTGAGGGCAATCCTATGTCTCTCTACCACATCATCAAGCCAGAGATCAACTTCCCCGCAGGTACCGACGAGCACGACCCCAAGGTCTATGACGAGGCTGTCAAGCAGTACCAGCACTTCAAGAAGGAGGGCTGGCTCGTACAGGACGACAAAGAGTGCTACTACGTCTATGCTCAGACGATGAACGGCAAGACACAGTATGGTCTCGTCATCGGTGCTTACGTCGAGGACTACCTCAATGGTGTCATCAAGAAGCACGAGCTCACTCGTCGTGACAAGGAGGAGGATCGTATGAAGCACGTCCGCATCAATAATGCGAACATTGAGCCGGTCTTCTTCGCTTACCCAGACAATGATGAGCTAGACAAGATCGTCGCTAAGTACACGGCTGAGAAGCCAGTCTACGACTTCATCGCCAACGACACCTTCCAACATCAGTTTTGGGTCATCGACCAGGACGAGGACATCAAGCGCATCACCGAGCTATTTGGCGAGATGCCAGCGCTCTACATCGCTGATGGTCACCACCGTAGCGCTGCAGCTGCACTCGTAGGTGCTGAGAAGGCTAAGCAAAACCCCAATCACCGTGGTGATGAGGAGTACAACTACTTTATGGCTGTTGCTTTCCCCGCCAACCAGCTCACCGTCATCGACTACAATCGTGTCGTCAAGGACCTCAACGGGCTAAGCAGCGAGGAGTTCCTCAAAAAGCTCGAGGAGAACTTCGTCGTTGAGAAGAAGGGTACAGAGATCTACAAGCCCGCTAAGCTGCACAACTTCTCGCTCTACCTCGATGGCAACTGGTACTCGCTCACCGCTAAGCCAGGTACCTACGATGACAACGATCCTATCGGCATCCTAGACGTCACCATCTCGTCAAATCATATCCTCGATGAGATCCTCGGCATCAAGGATCTACGTAGTGACAAGCGCATCGACTTCGTCGGTGGTATCCGCGGTCTCGGCGAGCTCAAGAAGCGTGTCGACTCTGGCGAGATGAAGGTAGCACTAGCTCTCTATCCCGTCACGATGAAGCAGATCATGGACATCGCTGACACGGGCAACATCATGCCACCTAAGACTACCTGGTTCGAGCCTAAGCTCCGCTCTGGTATCGTCATCCACGAGCTCAGCTAGAGTACACCTTATCTATAGACGATTAGGGGACTGTACCTTTTGTGGTGCAATCCCCTTTTCTATTCTTATGCGACAATCGCTTAGCGATCAAAATTATCGCCATCATCAATACCACCTAGGAGTAACTTTAGTTTCACGCGGTAGAAACTTGACTCGTCTTCATAGCGCTCGAAAAATTGTGACGATACGAGTAGCAGTAGATCGGCTATTCTGCTCCACCAGGAGAGGGATCAGCCCAGTCGGAGAGTTATTTGTATCGCTTATTTTGCTAACTTTGTCGCCAGAGCAGTAAGAGGGAGTGCACACACTTACTCAGGCTTCAGATACTCCTCTATTGCTTGTACTTGTAGTATAGACGCTACAATTGACCCCGAAGCACCCCTACCCTGTTTTGTGGAGGGTTGTAACGCAAACCATAAGCTTAAATCATGGCAGTAGAAATCAGACAAATAGATGGACGCAAGGAGCTGAAGAAGTTTGTTGAGTTCAACCTCGAGCTGTACAAAAACAATCCTTACCACGTCCCAGGCATCATCAAGGATGAGATAGACCTACTGGATAAGGACAAGAATCCCTCCTTTGATGTGTGTGAGGCTGCTTACTTTCTAGCCTACAAGGATGGCAAGATCGTAGGGCGCATCGCTGGTATCATCAACCACAAGGCAAATGAGACCTGGAATCAGAACTACGCTCGCTTTGGTTTTGTCGACTTTATCAACGATGACGAGGTAGTCGACAAGCTCTTTGATACTGTCGAGCAGTGGGGGCGCAATAAGGGTATGGACTATATGCACGGGCCGATGTCCTTCACCGATATGGATCAGGAGGCGATGCTTGTAGAGGGCTTTGACCAGATGGGTACGACCATAGGTCTCTACAACTATGCTTACTATCCTAAGCAGCTAGAGCGACTAGGATACATCAAGAGTACCGACTGGAAGGAGTACCTGATCAAGATCCCCAAGGAGATCCCTGAGAAGCATCAGCGTATCGCTAATCTAGTCAAGGAGAAGTATGGTCTCAAGGTGGTTAAGTACAAGAGCCGCAAGGAGATTATGTCTCACGCTGACGATATCTTTAACACGCTCAATAGGGCATACGCTCCGCTCTACGGCTTTAGCGAGTTGTCGCCCGCACAGATGGAGTACTATGCCAAGGCCTACCTACCTCTGCTACGACTAGACTTCTTTACCGCAATCGTCCGAGAACGTGACCAGCAGATGATCGCTTTTGCTATCACGATGCCTAACCTAAGCAAGGCGATGCGCGCTGCCAAGGGACGACTCTACCCCCTTGGCTTCATACCACTACTGAATGCGCTCAAGACTCCGCCCAAGGTGGTCGACCTTTACCTCATAGGTATACTCCCCGAGTATCAAAACAAGGGGATCAATGCACTCATCTTCGCTGACTTGATACCGATCTACAACAAGCTAGGTGTCGAGATGGCTGAGAGCAATCCTGAGCTAGAGACTAATATGGCGGTGCAGCTACAGTGGAATTACTTCGAGCGTAAGCACCACAAGACGCGCCGTGTCTTCATCAAGGAGCTATAACATAAGCAAGCTACAACATAAACCGCTCTGACTAGCAAACACTATACTATATACGATCTCATTATCTACTAACTGACATCAATGCCTATACAAGAACCTCTTAACCAGCCTGAACTCCTAGACCAACCTGCCGTAGCAGGATATACCGAAGAGGACTTCCGGACGCTCTCCTGGAGCGAGCATATCCGCAAGCGTCCTGGTATGTATATCGGTAAGCTCGGTGATGGTACGCAGGCGGACGATGGTATCTACATCCTCATCAAGGAGGTGATAGACAACTCCATCGATGAGTTTGTCATGGGCGTGGGTAGTGAGATACGCATTACGATAGAGAGCGATACAAACGAAGTCACGATACGAGACTATGGTCGTGGCATACCGCTCGGCAAGCTCGTCGATGCAACCTCTAAAATGAATACGGGTGCCAAGATCGATTCGCAAGCCTTCAAGAAGTCGGTCGGTCTCAATGGTGTCGGTCTCAAAGCGGTCAATGCGCTCTCCTCGACCTTTACCGTCCAGAGCTGGCGCGAGGGAGAGACCTCCTCAGTCACTTACGAGCGGGCTGAGATGGTCGATCACACGCTAGCAGAGCCGTCGGAGGACAAGGAGGAGCATGGTACCTTGGTCACTTTCACGCCAGACGCTGAGGTCTTTCGCAACTCGCACTACGACCTCCGCCATGTGGAGGCACTCGTGCGCAACTACTGCTACCTTAACACGGGACTGACGCTCTACCTCAACGATAAGAAATATGTAAGCCGTCACGGGCTACAGGACTTCCTCTCAGACACCATCACGGGCGATCCGCTCTACCCGATCATACGTCTCACTGGTCCTGACATAGAGGTTGCTATCACACACATAGAGCAGTACGGAGAGGAGTTTTACAGCTTCGTCAATGGTCAGTACACAACACAGGGAGGTACTCACTTGACTGCCTTTCGCGAGCAGGTGGCTCGTGTTATCAAGGAGTTTTCGGGCAAGGGCTTTGAGTATGGGGACATTCGCTCTGGCATGGCTGCTGCGATCAGCATCCGCATCATCGAGCCAGAATTTGAGAGCCAGACGAAGATCAAGCTCGGCTCCAAAGAGATGGTACCTCAAGACCCGATGTTTGAGAACGAACCACTGCGGGGCGTGACGGTGCAGAAGTTTGTCGGTGACTTCCTCAAGGAGAAGCTCGACAACTACCTGCATATGCACCCCGATGTTTCCGAGGTGATGCTCCAGACGATCCAAGCCAATGAGCGTGAGCGCAAAGCGATGAGTGGCGTGACCAAGTTGGCGCGTGAGCGTGCTAAGAAAGCGAGCCTGCACAATAAGAAGCTACGTGACTGCACCGAGCATTACAACGATCCGAAGGCTAAGAATCCCGAGCTGACCAGTATCTTTATCACCGAGGGTAACTCGGCCAGTGGATCGATTACGCAGAGTAGAGACGCACGCTACCAAGCGGTCTTTAGCTTGCGAGGCAAACCGCTCAACAGCTACGGACTGAGTAAGAAAGTGGTCTATGAAAACGAAGAGTTTAACCTCCTTCAGGCTGCACTCAATATCGAAGACGGTCTCGATGGCTTGCGCTACAACCGTGTGATCATCGCTACCGATGCCGATGATGATGGTATGCACATACGACTCCTGACGCTGACTTTCTTCTTGCAGTTCTTTCCCGAGCTGGTACGGCGTGGGCACGTCTACATACTAGAGACACCGCTCTACCGTGTCTCGCTACCAGCCAAGCGCAAGAAGAGTATCACGGCACGTGTCGCATCAGGGGGTAAGAAGAAGGGTAGCAAGAAGGCGACCAATGAGCCATCATCTGAGACAGAGACCTCTGCTTACTGTTACAGTGATCAAGAACTCAATGCAGCTGTAGAGCGGATGGGCGCTTCGGCGCAGATCACCCGCTTTAAGGGTCTGGGTGAGATCAGTGCCAATGAGTTTAAGGAACTGATCACGGAGGAAAACATCAAGCTCCGTCAGGTGACACTGCGCAAGGAGGACAATCTCAAGCGAATGCTACACTTCTATATGGGCAAGAACACGCCCGATCGTCAAGACTTTATCATAGACAACCTAGTCATCGACGAGGAGATCGTCTAAGGCTCCTCACCTAGCTTAGCAGACAGATATGAAGCGTATCGGATTCTTTGCGGGTTCCTTTGACCCCTTTACACTAGGGCATGCCGACATTGTGGCACGTGCTCTCAAGATTTTTGACGAGGTGGTCATAGGTATCGGTACGCACCCGACGAAAAAGCCATTCTTCACCTCCGAGCAGCGCGCTCTACAGATAGAGACCGTCTATGCGCAGGAGCCTCGTGTCCGTGTCGTGAGTTATAGTGGTATGACCATTGAGGCGGCGAAGCAATGTGGCGCACAGTTTCTCATACGTGGCGTACGCTCCACGAGCGACTTCGAGTACGAGCAGAGTATCTCACAGATTAATGACCATCTGCAGGGACCTATGACGGTGCTACTCTTTGGGGCGCAAGGTCTGCTCCACATCTCTAGCTCTATGGTACGAGAATTGCTAAGCTGGAATCTAGATGTATCGGACTACGTACCCAGTGGCATGCCTTTGACTTTTGACTAATTAGCTATTATCTCTCTATCCCCTATCCTCTCACTATGCGACAATCAGCTGACATCAATCATATTTACGATTTACTCCTCCAGAGTGATGGTATCTGCACCGACACGAGACATCTGCGTCCCGACTCGCTCTTCGTATCGCTACGAGGGACGCACTTCGACGGCAATCGCTTTGCCGTGGATGCGCTCAAGCAGGGGGGCAAGTATGCACTCGTTGACGACCTTAGCTATATAGATGAAGTCGAGGAGTCTGACGCCGCCCTCCGGGAGCGACTTATCTATTATAGAGATGGGGGCTTTGAGGCGCTTCACGAGCTGGCACTCCTACATAGGGCGAAGTCTGAAGCGACTTTCATAGCGATCACAGGGACCAATGGCAAGACGACCACCAAGGAGCTGATCGCAGCGGTCTTGTCCGCAAAGTATCGGGTGCATGCTACGCAGGGCAACTACAATAACGAGATAGGCGTCCCGCTAACCCTGCTACAGGTTCGCCCCGAACATCAGTTTGTCATCGTCGAGCTAGGTGCTTCGCACATCGGAGACATAGCTTCGCTCTGCAAGCTGGCACAGCCACAGTACGGCATCATTACGAATGTGGGGCGGGCTCACCTCTCAGGCTTTGGCACACCCGAGGGGGTCGTCAAGGCTAAGAGCGAGCTGTACGCTTATCTGCGAGAGCATGGCGGACAAGCCTTCTGCAATGGAGAGGATAAGACGCTCATCAGCAATCTCAATGGACTGCCTACGGTCTACTACAACGGCACCGCTACGCCACGCATCACGGGCTCCGTACTCCCCACAGATGAGTCTGGACTGCTAAAGATAGAGTGGCGTGATCGGGAGACTGGTGAGAGCTACCAGCTGGCGACAAAGCTGGTCGGCGACTATAACCTTAACAACATCCTGGCAGCAATCACCGTGGGGCTACACTTTGACCTAGATCCTAAGACGATCAATGAGGCACTAGTCAACTACCAGCCACACAATGAGCGGTCACAAGTCCTTCCCCCGACAGCGCAAGGCAATCGCGTCATCCTAGACTGCTACAATGCCAATCCCTCTAGCATGGAGGTGGCACTCAGTAGCTACTTCACGATGGACTCGCAGGGACTCAACCGCATGCTTATCCTCGGCGACATGAACGAGCTAGGCGATGCAGCCGAGAGCGAGCATATCTCCGTTATCAGACAGATACAGAGCTATCTACTGCGCTATCCTAAGATGGTCACTTACTTCTGCGGATCCAACTTCTTCGCTCTGCAAGGGCGCTACGGGAGCGAACACTTTATCTTCTTCCCCTCGGCTATTGCTCTAAAGCAATACTTCACCAGACACCAACCGCAGCACAGCTTTATCCTGATTAAAGGATCTAACTCGCATCATCTCTCGTCCATCGCAGAGCTATGCTAAAGAATCGTCAGCAACAGCAGCTAGAGCAGCGACAAACCCTCACAGCGCGACAGATACAGCAGATACAACTGCTGGAGCTTCCTGTCACCGAGCTGGAGCAGCGCATCAGTGCTGAGATCGAGCGCAATCCCGCTCTCGAGGAGGCTTATCCTGCTCATGACGATTCAAATGAGAGCAACGCAGCCAGCGAGCAAGCTGACTCCGCACTGAGCCAGTTCGACCAAGATCGGCTCGAGGCGCGCAACGAGTTTGGCAATGATGACGAGATACCAGCTTATCGACTGAGGATGATCGCCGAGAAAGAGCAGCAGCGTGAGGAGATCCCCTTTGCTGCTCACGGTCTATCTCTCACAGACTATCTGAACAACCAGCTCTCCACCTTAGAGCTTACCGAGCGGCAGCAACTATTCGTACCTTATATAGTAGGTAACCTCCGAGAGGATGGCTATCTAGACCGCTCACTCCCACTCATTGCTCAGGATCTACTCCTCAAAGAGGGTGTCGATGCCTCCGAGCAGGAACTCACCGAGCTACTTCAGATCATTCAGAGCTTAGACCCCGCAGGCGTTGGTGCGAGGTCGATACAAGAGTGCCTACTGCTACAACTGCACAGAATGGAGCAGAGCGAGACTGTCGTCAATGCGGAGAAGATCGTCTCTCGCTACTTCGATGACTTTGCTTACAAACGGATCGAGCGACTCACCAAGCGAGGCTTTAACCAAAAGCAACTCGAAGAGGTCTCGGCCCTTATTCACCAGCTCTCGCCCAAGCCAGGCAACGGATTTGACTCCTCAGCAGAGACCCTCCTCTCGAAGGTCACGCCCGACTTCATCATCACCGAGCATGAAGGCGAGCTAACCCTGACCCTCACCGACCAGCGCGAGATACCCGCCCTGACCGTGTCGCCAAGCTACAAGCAGATGATCGCTGACTACCGTGATGCGTCAGAGAGCGAGCGAGCTAAGCTCAAGGAGACGATACAGTACACCCGTGACCGAGTCAAGGATGCTGAGTGGTTCATCTCCGCTCTGCAACAGCGCTACGACACCCTTCGCACTACCATGACCATCATCATGACACTGCAGCGAGACTTTTTCCTCTCAGGTGACATCGTAGACCTGCGCCCTATGATCCTCAAGGACGTAGCCGAGCTAGCCCGACTAGACATCAGCACCATCTCACGTGTCAGCAATAGCAAGTACGTGCAGTGCCAGTGGGGCATCTTCCCAGTGAAGTTCTTCTTTAGCGAAAGTATGCAAGCCAAGGACGGTAGCGACGTCTCTACCAAAGTGATCAAAGATTGCCTTAAGCAGATCATCGAAGGGGAAGACCCACTACAGCCACTCACGGACGACGATCTGACGGAGGAACTCTCACGTCAAGGCTACAACATAGCGCGTCGCACCACCGCTAAGTATCGACAGCAGCTCGGACTCCCCACGGCTCGTCTGCGTCGCAAGCTAACTAAGTAATCGCTTATGCAAACGAAGCGTAGCTACCTGATCCTACTTTGGGGCTTCCTGTGCCTTCTCCCCACCATTCTCACTGGGCAAGTCTCTAGTAGTACCACCATCTCGGGCATCCTATACGACCATCAGACAGGAGAGGCTGTTCCCTATGCCTCTATCTCCACCACGACACGCCAAAGCGTCACGGGTACAGCGAGTGACGACAAGGGAGCCTTCACTATCAAGCTACGACAAGAGGAGATAGCGCAAGACACCATCGTGCTACAGATTAGCTGTATAGGCTATGAGGGACGAACATTGCGTTTGGATAAATACCAAAACCACGACTTAGGTCGCATTTCGCTCACTCGAAAAGTGACAAATATGGAAACAGTCGTCGTCAAGCCCAAGAAAGAGCGCTACCGACGCAAGAGAAACCCCGCCGTAACCATCATGCGTCAGGTGATGCAGCAGAAGGAGCGCAACCATCTATCCGCCCTACCCGACTTCTCCTACCAGCTCTACCAGAAGACCCTCCTCGCTCAGGGAGACATCACACGAGGCAAAGGCTACTGGGGTATCCCTAAGTGGCGCATGAAGAGCTTCGTCGATAGCTCCGCACTCGCTAGGACACCTATCCTCCCCTTCTCCCTACGTGAGCGGCACACCGTCTATGCGCAGCAGGGCGGACGCAAAGAGAACCCGCTACTCCTCGGCACACGACACAGTGGGGTCGAGCAGATCGTAGACGAGGGACTGCTATCGAGCAATATAGATGCGCTCCTCGCTCCTGTAGACATCTACGACAACGACCTGCCTCTTCTCTCCAAAGAGATCATCGGTCCCCTACACTCGCAGCTTGGCATCACCTTCTACAAGTACTATCTTCTAGATACCATCCCAGACGCTTCGGGCAATCCCTGCTATCAGATACAGTTCGTACCGATAGAGATGCGTGACGCTGGCTTTTCGGGTACACTACTAGTAGACACCGTGGACTATAGCATCCACGGAGTAGAGATGCGCCTACCCACCATCGCCAATGTCAACTGGGTAGATCGTCTAGAGATCACCATTGACTATGCTCCGCAGAGCATCACACGACCAGACGGACGGCGAGACACCCTATGGCTTCCCAAGCGACAGCGCCTGGATGCGCTCTTTCGCATATCCAAGCGACTAGACATCTCAGCCTTGGCTCGGGTCACCTCCATCTACAGCCACTACGAGACAGGTGCTACGGCACTACGACCTGAGACGCTCGATCCTCGTCTTCTCCTCTCGGCAGACACGCTCCAGCAGCTCATGACACGCGTCATCGACGACTATGGACTGGTCGTTCGTCCCGAACCGATCGACTCCACCGAGCTGCGAGCCACACAGCTTGTCGACTACATCCTCCACGACCCTGGGTACAAGCTCTTTTCGCTAGGAGCTAGGATGGCTTCCGTAGGCTTTATACCGATACCTGCCGAGCCACTACACCGTGAGCGTGTCTATGTAGACCTGGGTCCCCTAGAGACCCTCATCAGTGCCAACAAGATCGAGGGCGTACGGCTTCGTATCGGGGGGATGACCACCGCCAGACTGCATAATCAGCTCTTTGCCGAGGGATATGTCACCTATGGCTTTAAGGACAAAAAGTGGAAATACTACGCTCGCCTCACCTATGCTACTAAACCTAAGGAGCTACATCCCCACACCTACCCCCGAAACAACTTCGCGCTCTCCATACGCAACGACCTCTTCTTCCCTGGCGAAGTGAGCTATGGACTATACAAAGATGGCATCGCCTCCATCTTTGGTACCTACGGCATCACACGGCGCTACTACGGACTAGATCTCAACGCTTCGCACGAGATAGACTGGTCACCAAGTCTCTACACCCACATTTGGATCGATTACCAGCGCCAAAGACCCACTGGCACGCTCCACTACTACGCACTAGATGATGAGGGCAATCAATACGAAGTCGAGGAGCTGCAGCAGACCGAGATCGGGACCTCATTCAGCTGGACCCCTGGACGCACCCCTTACTCTGGACGCAAGCCAGGCAGCATCGTCTCGGCAGACATTTACAAGCCCTCCTTCACACTCTCTGGATCGATCTACCCACGAGGCCTATGGGGCAACGACGAGAGCCACGGATCACTCCATCTAGCCTACCATCAAAGACTATACCTCAGCATACTAGGCGCACTAGACATAACCCTCCAGAGTGGCATCGCACTAGGCAATACCCCCCAGTCACAGCTCTTCACGCCCTATGGCAATCGCGCCTGGCTACTCGTACCCGATGCCTTCCAGACCATACAGCCACTCGAGTTCATTGCTGACAAGTATCTAGACTTCAAGCTCCTCTATCGTATGGAGGGGCTACTCTTCAATCGTATTCCACTTGTCAAGCGGCTCGGACTGCGGGAGCTCGTTGGTGTCCATGGCTACTGGGGCGATACATCGCTACGACACATCACCCCACGCCCAGGACAAATCCTCCTGCCTACCTACGCTGAGCCTATGCGCAACGACCTACACCTAGAGCTCTCAGCTGGGCTGAGCAACATCTTCAAGGTGCTCTCTGTCCAATACTTCTACCGTATCACAGGAAAAGAGATCCCCGCTCTGCAGCGTCACGCCGTCCGTCTCAGCATCTCTGTCTCCTTCTGACCCTGTCGAGAGGAGTATTAGAATTTTCGCATCGGGGAATCTCTTTTTCGTCTCGTGAGATTATCTTTTTCTTCCGTATATTTGTATCAACTTATGCGTCCTCTAGGAGAGACGTTCAGTAAATGTCGTACTATTCTTTCAGTATTACTCACTTAGCATCAGTTTATGCTTCTATCCACTGAGACCTTTTTAATTATTGGTTCCATCGTCATCTTTGTAGGTATCCTACTAGGTAAGGTGGGTGCCCGCTTTGGCGTGCCAGCCCTACTCCTCTTTTTGCTGACGGGTATGCTCTTTGGTGTAGATGGTATCGGGATACAATTTAGCAACATGCGGGGCGTGCAGTCCATCGGTATTGTGGCGCTCTCGATCATCCTCTTTTCGGGTGGTATGGGTACCAAGCTCTCGCAGATACGTCCCGTTATTGGTGAGGGTATTGCCCTGAGTACCATAGGCGTGCTACTCACGACCCTTTTCACAGGACTGCTCATCTTCTGTGTGACGCACTATCTCTTCGCTTCACTCACCTTCTCGCTACCCATCTCTATCCTACTAGCGGCCACGATGTCTAGTACCGACTCAGCTTCGGTCTTTGCTATCTTGCGCTCACAGCGTGTACACCTCAAGGAAAACCTCAAGCCACTCCTAGAGCTAGAGAGTGGTAGCAACGATCCGATGGCCTATATGATTACCGTAGCACTCATTGGCTTCGTCATGGGGGGCGAGACCTCTCTATGGAGCGTGGCAGGGAGCCTCGTGCTACAGTTTCTCTTTGGCATCATCGGAGGCTTCCTCTTTGGCTGGCTATGCGTCAAGATGCTCAATAATCTGAACATACAGAACGAAGTACTCTACCCCATCGCGCTACTTTGTCTCGTTATGATCACCTACGTGAGTACGTGGTATATAGGTGGCAATGGTTATCTAGCAGTCTACATCGCAGGCATCTATCTAGGGAATAGTAAGATCACAGCACGAAGGTCTGTGTATGGCTTCTTCGATGGTATCACCTGGCTGGTACAGATCGTACTCTTCATCATGCTCGGGTTACTAGTCAATCCGAGTGATATGCTCCCCGTATTACTCCCGACGCTCATTATCGCTGTGCTGATGATGTTTATAGCTCGCCCGCTGGCCTGCTTCGTGACGCTACTCCCCTTTCGCCAGCTATCCTTTAAGGCTCGTCTCTTCACTTCTTGGGTCGGTCTACGTGGAGCAGCTCCCATCCTCTTTGCCACCTATCCAGTACTAGCCGAGGTCCCCCAGTCCAATCACATCTTCACCATCGTTTTCGTCATCACACTGGTCTCACTCATCTGTCAGGGCATGACGATCACACCAGTGGCTCGTGCACTGCATCTCGCTGAGCCAGCACCCCCTGAGGGATACTTCATGGGTGTCGAGATCCCTGAGGAGACCAATACAAGCATGGAGGAGCGTATTGTCGTAGAGGAGATGCTCACCGAGGGTCATCTGCTTAAGGACTTAGCACTCAATCCCGACGAACTGGTTATCCTCGTACGTCGTCATGATCGCTATATAGTGCCTAAGGGAGGACTGCACCTGCACCCAAACGATATCCTGCTCATCGTCTCCGAGCGAAATGAGTCCGAACGAGAGTATCTAGAGATCCCTAATGCAGACCTCTTCACTCGCTTGAGGAAAACACTCGGACAGGTCACTAGTCCTAAGAGTAAAAAGAGATCCGATAGTTAAGTGATCGTATCTATCCTCAGCTAATTGGTCTAAACAACACCACAAACTAAGTAGTCCGATAAGCATATATAGGTCCCCTTACGACACTTCTCGTAAGGGGACTTTTTTTTGATTTGTATCACCCGAGAGCCTAGACTCTAACCTAAATTTCGCAAATCTCACTTTTATGCAAAATGTCTCCACTTATTTTGCTACCTTTGTCTTAAGAGCTGTGATCGTATGAGGTGCTGCTTAAGTACACCTCTTCCTATCCTATCGTAGCTCTTCATCATTGTTAAAACATACTCGTAGGAGCATTGTACATTACCAAATATAGTACCCCTCCCTAAGACCACGTAAATAGATAATAGAACCCGCACCTCATGTCTCCCACCAATCGCATTTTCAGGCCTATCCAGAGGTTTACAATCCGTAAAGTAGACTCTTCCGTCGTACTCTTTCTCGCGACCATCATAGCACTTATTGTGGCCAATAGTCCTCTCAGAGATCTATACCATAGCCTGCTCGCTATGCCGATCAACCTAAACATCCTGGGGGTCGACATATTTCAGCATCATGGAGAGCCTATGAGCTTCTTGCTTTTTGCTAATGATGTGCTGATGGTATTCTTTTTCTTTGTTGTAGGGCTAGATATCAAGCAGCAACTTCTCGTAGGGGAGCTCTCCTCTGTCAAAAAAGCAATGATGCCTGTCGTGGGGGCCATCGGAGGGATGATCGTTCCGATCCTCCTTTTCTTACTGATCGCTCCATCTGGCGACGCCAGCCGAGGTGCTGCCATCCCAATGGCCACAGATATAGCCTTCGTCCTAGCGGTACTGATGGTGCTAAAGGATCACGTACCCGTCTCGCTACGTGTCTTTATGACCACGCTAGCAGTAGCTGACGATATAGGAGGTATCATCGTGATAGCGCTCTTTTACTCCTCAGGGATCAATCTACTGATGCTGGGGATCGGCCTAGCGATAGTTGCCCTCCTAGCTATCTTAGGACGCATAGGGGTTCGCCGTATTTGGCTATACATGGTCGGACTCTTTTTCGTATGGTTCTTCTTCCTACAGAGCGGTATCCACACTACCATTGCAGGTGTTATGGTCGCTCTGACGGTACCTATGACAACTTCTGTCTCTCGGCACCAGCTGAGCCATCTCGCAGGTACAGTCTCTAAGATGTTGCCACATACAGAGGATGCGCAAAAGGGTCAGACCATACACCTTGATGAAGCAGATATTGCCTTGATCAATAGCTTGCGCCAGTCGGCTACACGAGCTATTCCTCCAGTGCAGCGCCTAGAGCATGCGCTCACGAGCTGGGTCAACTACTTGATCTTACCGATCTTTGCATTTGTCAATGCAGGCATCGACTTCTCCACCTTTGCTATGGGTGGTATCTCAGCGCTTCCCGTTGCAGTCACGCTGGGTCTATTCATCGGTAAGCCTGTCGGCATCTTCCTCTTTACCTACGTCTATATCCGTCTCACGAAGCATCAGTGGAGTGAGGATGTCTACCCCGCTCTACTCTTTGCGGTATCTATATTGGGAGGTATAGGCTTTACAGTTTCCATGTTTATAGCTAGTCTGTCGTACGATGTGCAGCTGCACCTAGACTGGCTCAGCGAGGCCAAGCTAGGTATCCTAGTAGGCAGCCTTATATCAGGTGTAGTGGGCTATATCGCAGTGCTTGCCGTGGGTAAGCGACATCAAGAGAAGATGGCTCAAAAGGCCAACTAAGTGACGATGTATGATGTATGCGGATCTCCACGTGAGGAAATTGAAATCCTCACGTGGAGATTTTTTATTCTCCACGTGGGCGAGAAACATTTCCTCCGAAGTTTCATTTGATTCCTCCGAAGTTTTATTTCGTCCCTACGTG
>OHBW01000234.1_pt1 | contig 26891 bp, 20 predicted proteins | sample 1577411 | NCBI WGS metagenome assembly OHBW01 (sample SAMEA3879534, study PRJEB24766) | human gut metagenome | biome: human-associated habitat; feature: feces | place: USA | collected 1985/1987 | reverse complement strand
AATATTGCTTTACTAATATATTTTCTATACGTTTGCATTTAAAATCTTACAATAACTATAAGCTATGAAGTTAAAGAAATCCTCTTATTATTGCTTATCGCAAGCAACCCCTCCTCTCAAAAACTGGTTGCACGGCAACAAGCTTCGCTATGTGGTTTTAGCTGCAAGTGTATTTCCGATGGTTAGTCCACAAATAAATGCAGCCACAGACAATAGTCTGAGCCAAACAACTCAATCAGTTCAGACCAATAAAGTAACTTACCACGGTACAGTTATCGATGAAAACGGTAATCCGCTACCGGGAGTAAACATTACCTATAAAAACGCAAAAGGTGTTGGCGTCATCACAGACGTGGATGGTAATTTTACCTTTGCTGTTCCCTCAAATATACATTCTCTTATCTTTTCTTATGTAGGAATGAAAACGCAGACAGTACGTGTATCCAGTCCTTCGGAAAAGGTAAAAGTACGTCTGGAGCCCGATGCCGTAGCTATTCAGGAAACCGTTATTACCGGTATTTATACCCGAAAGGCTGAAAGCTTTACCGGATCTATGGCTACTTATTCGGAAAAGGAACTGAAAACTGTCGGCAACCAAAACGTGCTGCAAAGCTTGAAAGTTCTTGATCCGTCGTTCATCGTGCTGGAAAACAACCTGTCCGGATCTGACCCGAACGCCACCATGAACCTGAACATTGGAGGTAATACCAATATCGTGGGACTGGAAACGGAATATACTACCAACCCGAACCAACCACTTTTCATTCTGGATGGATTTGAAACAACTCTGTCGACCATTACCGACTTGAGTATGGACCGAGTAGCAAGTATCACCATCTTGAAGGATGCCGCGTCTACCGCCATCTACGGTGCGAAGGCTGCCAACGGTGTAGTAGTAGTAGAAACCAAAAAACCGGAAGCCGGAAGATTACAATTCAACTACAACGGTAACTTTGGTCTGGAATGGGCCGACTTGACCGACTATAATCTGATGAACTCTTCCGAAAAACTTCAATATGAAAAGCTTGCCGGATATTACGGATCACTGGACGCCAACGGAAACATCATCGATGAATATTACCAGAATCTGTACAACCAGCGTATGCTGAGAACCAAACAGGGTATTGACTCATACTGGATGAACGAACCGTTGCAAACCGGTTTCACCCAAAGCCACAACATCTTTGCCGAAGGTGGTGATGCTGCATTCCGCTATGGTATTGGTATGACCTACACACAAACTCAAGGTGTCATGAAAAATTCTAACCGTGACGTCTTGAATGGAAACGTACAGTTGACATACCGTATTGATAAATTCGCGTTTACAAACCAGACCAATATCACAAATACCGATGTAGAAAACCCGACGGTTTCGTTCAGTGATTTCGCCCGCACCAACCCGTTCTATGATAAATACAATGAATACGGAGAAATAGACCAGGTTATTGAAGAAATCCAAACAATCAGCGGCGGTACACAATATATTACTAACCCGCTATGGGACTTGAACCAGAAAAGTTACGACAAGAACAATCAGTTGTCGTTTACCAATAACTTCCAGATAGAATACCGTCCGTTGCCAGAGTTACGTATTCGAGGCAAACTGGGTATCATCGTGGGACGGAGCAATTCCAAACAGTTCGACTCCCCAGAAATGAGCAAGTATCTGACTACCGACCAACTGAAACGAGGAAGTTACTCAGAATCGAACACCAAATCGTCTTCATACGATGGAAGCCTTGACATATCATACGGAAAGACTTTCGGCAAACACACCGTAAACGCCATTGGTGGTATGCAGATTAGTGAAAACAATTCCAATCTGTCTATGTTCCAGGCAATCGGCTACTCCAGCGACTTGTTCTCAAACCCGAACTTCGCCAATGGTTATCCCGAAGGTGGAAGACCGAGCTCTTCAATTTCAAAATCGAGAACAGCCAGCTACTATGCTAACTTCAACTATGGTTATCAGTTGAGATACTTGTTGGATTTCAACTTACGTACCGATGGTTCTTCTGTATATGGAGTAAACAATCCGTTCTCTACTACCTGGTCTTTAGGTTTGGGATGGAACATCCACAACGAAGCATTCTTCAATAAGAACGGCGTTCTCAATTACTTGAAACTGAGATATTCAGTCGGTAACCCGGGAAATGCCAACCTGAATGCCAAGATGGCCAACAGTATTTATACGTACTACACACAGTATCCAAACATGTTCGGTCTGGCAGCCCTGATCAGTTCATGGGGTAACAGCGGATTGAAATGGCAGCGTACCAACGAACACAACGTGGGTATCGATATCGAAATGTTCCACAACCGTCTGCGTTTGAGCACCGATTTCTTTATTAAGAAAACCGACCCGTTGTTGCTGAGCATCGACTTCCCGCCTTCTACAGGTATTACACAAGTACCGATGAACATCGGAGCCATGAAAAATATTGGTACAACTTTCACGGGTAGTTATATCATCATCCGGAAACCGGATATGAACTGGACGGTAAATGCCAACTTACGTCACATCCGCACAACTTATTATAACATCGGTGACTTGCTGGAAAAATACAATGAAAAAGGACGTACCAACCAGACCCTGACACGATACTATGACGGAGCCAGCAACACAGCCCTCTATGCTGTCCGCTCGGCAGGTATCGACCCGATGACCGGTAATGAAATCTTTATCCGCAAAGACGGTTCGTATACCTTCAAATGGGATTCGGCCGATGAAGTAATCTGCGGAGATTCTACTCCAGACGTTGAAGGTGCATTCGGTACAAGCTTCTACTGGAAAGGCTTCTCTGTCAATGCCATTTTCAGCTACCGCTACGGAGGACAAGCCTTCCTTTCTACCCTCTTCAACAAAGTAGAAAACATCAGTGACGTACAGGTAAAGTACAATCAGGACAAACGTGCACTGTACGACAGATGGCAAAAGCCGGGAGATATTGCCAAGTTTAAACGTATCGATGATACAAGTACGACAAACATGTCATCACGCTTCATTGCCGATGACAATACACTGGAACTCTCTACCGTTTCCGTTGGTTATGAAACCACAGCCGGAAAATGGTTGCAGTCTATCGGTGCTTCATCATTCAACGTACGTATATACGGCAATAACCTGTTCCGCTTGTCAACAATCAAGGAAGAACGAGGTATCGATTATCCGTTCTCCAGAAGAATTTCAGCCTCTGTCGGCATCCGTTTCTAATTATAAAAATTACCATTATGAAAATAAAGAACTTACTGAAAAACCTACTATTAATAACAGCTATCAGCTTCACCACTTCTTCGTGTACCGACTGGTTGAAAGTGGATATGGAAGATGGTATCATGGAAGACAAGCTGTATAGCGAAAATGAGGGATTCTTTACCGTACTGAACGGTATATACAGCAGTATGAACCAGACTTACGGCTCTACGCTATCGATGGGAGTGATTGATGTAATGGCACAATATTACAATGTACCTGCCAACGGTACACATCCCTATAAAGTATATGCCAACTATGACTATCAGGATAATTCATTCGAAAGTACTTCCAGTTCGCTCTGGCAGAACACATACAAAATGATTGCCAACATCAACGTACTGATAGATCATTGTGATGCTCCGCAGAGTGCACTTTCTTCACGTTACTATCCGATTGTAAAAGGAGAAGCACTTGCCCTGCGTGCCATGTTGCACTTCGATTTACTCAGATTGTATGGCCCTATTTACTCTGCCGAAACAGAATCAAGCCAGGCTATCCCCTATCTGGATATTCCCAACAACAAAGACATCATGCCCATTCTTTCAGCCAAGGAAGTATGTGACAAGATTCTGCAGGACTTGAAAGACGCATCCGATTTGCTGAAGGATGATCCGATTCGTACAGTAGGCGTACAGGCTGACGACACAGGCGAACAGCCTCTCAACAATCAAGATAATCCTACTTTCCTCCGCAACCGCCAGTACCGGCTGAATTACTACGCTGTGCAAGGATTGCTGGCACGCCTTTACATGTGGATGGGAAACAAGACCGAAGCCTATAACTGCGTAAGCCAACTGCTGAATGAGATTACACTTAATCAAACATTCCCATGGGTAACCAGAGCTGCAGCTACCTCTACTTCCGCCCCCGACAGAGTATTCTCTACCGAGGTTATGTTTGGTCTCTACAACACCAGCCGCGGAAACTTGTTCGACGCACTGTTCTCACAGAGTTTGGAAGGTAATGCGCTTACTTTCGTTGGAGGCTTGTCGGGAGACGACTCCAAACTGGCTCAGTTCTACGGTACAAACAGCAGCAGTGACTACCGCCGCAGAATGTGGGAAGAAGTTGTAACCAGCACCGATAGCGAAGGAGCAGAAGGAGGAGGAGTAAGTAACAGCATCACTTATTCATTGAAATACGAACAGGTTAGCACAGATTCCTATTTCAAGTCAATGATTCCACTTATGCGTATCAGTGAAATGTACCTGATCGTAGCTGAATGTACCGACGACTTGCAAGAAGCACAGGATGCCCTGCACCAGATTCGCTGGAACCGTAACCTGACTACAGACGAAGAAGTAACTGCCGACAACAAAGACCAGTTGATTACAGACGAGTTTGCACGTGAAGTCATCGGCGAAGGCCAGTTATTCTTCTACTACAAGCGTCACGCCATGGAAGAATTTGCATCCGGTACCGACGCAACTAGTACTTACAAGATGTTACTCTCTAATTATGTAGTACCTCTGCCAAAGAGTGAAACAGACAACAGACAATAAAATTTTATCGTATGAAAAAACTATTGACTTATATATGTATGCTGGCGTTTGCCGCATCTTTCACTTCCTGTGAAAAAGAAATCATGGACTACGAAGGCGTAGACGGACTGTATTTCGATGTCCGCTGGGGTAAAGATTTCCGATCTCCCGACCAATGGGCACACCAGTACTATACGCCGGTAGAATTCGGTGCGATGACTGCCAACACCTATACCGCACAAGTGCGTGTAACTACCAGTGGTACCATCAAGGATTACGATCGCCCGTTCAGCATTACCATCGGCAAAGATAGTACCGACGCTGTTGCTGGAAGAGATTATGTAGATTTTTCCAAAGACTATGTCATCAAGGCGGGAGAACGTTATGCCTATATAGATATAACCTTCAACCGTACGCCGGAAATGGTAGATGACACTCTGACACTGCAACTGAAGTTAGAGCCCAACGAATATTTCACCTGCCCGTTCACCAACTACGAAGATAATACGAAGTATGACCTTCCGGAAACATTCTATGGTTACAACCACGATGCAACTTACCACAAGATCGTTGTCAACGACGTAATGGTACGTCCTGACGGATGGTGGGGACAGAACGGTTTAGGAAGTTTCGGCAGCTTCTCACGTAAGAAATGGCTGCTGATGATGGAAATTACAAATACCACCGTAGAAGATTATGCAGATATGACCATCATGCCGATGGGACGAGCTGGAGCCATTGCTGAATCTCTTGCCCGGTACTTGCTGGAACAAGCAAAGAAAGGAAGAGAATATGCAGTTCTGGAAGACGACGGTACTATGATGCACTGTCCTACCGTCAACACCATCGACCCGAATGCATGGAAATACGGAGATACTCCCGACGATTACTATAACAAATAATAATTATAAAAACAGGATTTTACTATGAAGCTAACTCATATATTATATCCAGCCATGTTCGGCTGCCTTTTAAGCCTCTACTCGTGTGTGGAAGACAAAGGCTCGTACGATCATCTTCCGGTAAACGAAATTACCGTTACGGGTACAGAAAAAACATATTCTGTGCTGGCTGGTATCACAGAACTGACAATCGAACCGACGATAACCGGAACTATATTGGGAGACGACGACAGCCAGTACGAATATACCTGGTATGCTTGTCAAAATGACTTAGGAAGTGACCAGCATACCCATACCGTACTCGGGCATGAGAAAAACCTGAAAACAACCGTAGTCATGAATCCGGGAAGCTACAGCCTGTACCTGATTATCAAAGACAATTCTACCGGTATGGAATGGATCATATCTGATATGACGCTACAGGTCAGCACTTCACTGACTAGCGGTTTCTATGTATTGGGTGAAAAGGAAGACGGACTAATTGGAATAGATTTTCTGAGTATGCCTAACAGTGTAGGCGATACGACCATGATACACGATATCTTTACTAACTCAGAACAGCTCAAGGAACCAAAAGATCTGTTGTATACAGGCGATATCAGCCTCACGTCAAGACCTGTAAACTTATGGCTGATTACCGAAACAGGCTCTTACAAACTGGAAAACTCTATTCAGGAAAAGACCATCTTCGATATTGATAAGACTTATAACGAAGCCTTCACTTTCCCATCTCAGCTTATCAAGCACCCGGTGAAAGTACTCGACCAGTTCCCGCACCAGGGAATATACGGAAGAGCATACGATACAAGCAACCGTGGTTTCGTTACGGAAGACGGAGTTTTTGCAAGCAGCATTATTTCCGGAGAAATCTTTGCTAGTCCGATTAACCGCTACGATGCATCCACTACCAACCTCTTCAAGCCTTACCCTCTGGGATTCTGTAATCCTTACGGAAGAATGAGTGCCGTAGTATTCTATGATATGGATTCAGAATGCTTTGTATACCTGAAAAACATGTATACTAAATACTGTAGCAAACTGACTGAAACGGCAGGAGCCTTCTCTTGGCAACAGACCAACCGTACCATCGTATATGGAGAAAATAATCCGATATCCAGCTTTGCTTTGATGAAGAGCACGGAAAACAATACGGATTATTATATCTATCAGATGACCATTAACTATTCAACTGTAACCAAGAACAATGCCTACAGCTTCACGACTGCCGAAGCTACAGATATTGACAAAGCTACATTCTATAGTTTCTCTTACGAATATCCTATCATGATTTATACAGCAGGCAACAAATTGTATCAGTTCAACTACGAAACAAAAGTATGCAATGTAGTGAAGACTTATTCAGGAGAAATCACTTATGCAAGTTTCGAATGGCAATCGCGTGGTGAACTGGATATTGTAGTCTGCACCTACGATCAAGCTGCAGAAGCTGATAAGAAAGGAACCATCTACAAATACACCATGGGACAAGATTTGAACATTGAACCCATTATGACAGGTGTAGCTCTGGATAAGGAGTTTGTATATTATACTCCGCTCAAGATAAAGAAGATAGAATATCGAAACAGTTCAAGATAACTGAACTCATTTTGAGAGATTGCCGGAAACCAATTTACATTCCAGCAAAAAAGGAATAAGTATTCCGGCAATCTCTTTTCGTACAATCAAACATTTTATTCAATTCATCTATTTAATTCCTTATGAAAAAAACACTTACATCAATTCTGCTAGGTCTGACACTGGCGACCGGTGTGGTCACAGCTCAGACTAATTTCCGCAGCATTGATTTCAACGAAGCTCTCAAACAATCACAAGCCGAGAACAAGCTTGTATTCATCGATTTCTATACCGACTGGTGCGGTCCTTGCCGCAAAATGTCGAAAGAAGTATTTCCACAGAAACAAGTGGGCGATTACTTCAATGCTCAATTTGTCTGCATCAAGCTGAATGCCGAAAAAGAAGGAAAAGAACTGGCTCAGAAGTTCGAGGTAAAGGCCTATCCTACCTTCATCATTGCCGACCAGCAAGGGAATGCAAAAGCAACTATCACCGGAGCTTTTCCTGCCGACGCATTTGTGGCTAAAGTAAAAAACGAACTGAATCCGGAAATGACTCCCGAACGCATGAAGCAACGCTATGAGAGTGGTGAAAGAACCCCAGAACTGGTAGATGCCTATGCCATGTCGTTCATGGAACAGAAAAAGATGGATGAGGGTTACAAAATAATTGATGATTATTTCAATTCACTCAGTGACAAACAAAAACTTGCACCCGAAAACCTATTCGTTTTCACACGCTACACGTTCGATGTTTCCGATCCGAAATGTCAATTCTGGACTAAGAATGTTGAAAAGGCAGACAGCAAGACAAAAGAAATAGCACTGGCTCATCTTCAGAAGCTCTATCACTCGGCAACTTCGACTTATCTTTCGGGCTATGTCTTTGCAGAAAACAAATTCAATGAGGCAGAATACCAGCAGCTCAAGCAAGATATCTATTCGCTGAAACTGGATCAGAAATATCCGTTTGCTCCTGTATTCGAGTTGATAGAATGCTATGCCAAGGGAGACAAGAAAGCCTATTTCGAAATGTTTAAGCAAAAAAAATCAGAACTCGACTCACAAGATTTCGAACTCATCCTACTCAACGTTTCACGTTTGTTCCCCAATTCACCGGAACTGATGCCTGAAGTAATCAAATATGTCAGAGCTTCACTTCCTGAATTACGTGGTTCTTCCATCATGATGCTGGGACGTGTGTTGATGAACTTGGAAAAGAACTAACAGATTAATCTACATTTTTATTGAGAGAGGTTTCGTTCCTTGCGAAGCCTCTCTTTTTTGTATAAGCGCTTAACAAGAGACTTCCAAACATATAGGCATAAAAAAAGGAGTACCGCTGTACTCCAACCTTTGTTAACCTTAAATCTAATACTATGAAAAACACAGTGCAAAGATACGGAGTATCTCGTTATTAGCAAACAAATGACCAAGAAAATTGTGTTTTACAACATAAATTAAGAAAAGGAACAAAATCTGTAACAGTGTTTTACAAATTCAAAAGAAAAAACTGAGTTCCCGACTTCAGCATACACCTGCATTCAGGAACTCAGTCTATCAAAACCTTAGATTTGCATTCCTATTTTATCAGACAAAGCAATAATGATAAATTTGCTAAATGGAATCATAATTGAATGTATAACTATAACATTGTAACCGGGCGGTTCTCAAGTTATCGAAATGGGAAAGACCCGTCTATCTTTTTTGTCCCGCCCGGTTGTTGTTCCAAGGACCTGGATAAGAATATTTTTAGCAGCAATAAGGTTTTTAGGTGAAGGAACAACAGTCAATGTTCAAAAGCAGTGCAAGATATGAAAAATATTTATGTTGGTATAGACATTAGTAAAGAAAAGTTGAACCTGTGTTATCGTCATGATTTGCAGATTGTTCATGAAGAAGAATGCAGAAATGATGTAAATGACATCAGAAGAGCGCTTAGGGAAAGTTTTAAAAGGTTGGGGGTGACTAATGAAGAAGTCCTTATATGTGCTGAATATACAGGCCGATATATTTATCCATTAACAATCTCCTGTCAGGATATGGGGCTTTATTTGTGGATAGATGACCCTACTCGAATTAAGAATTCATTCGGTATCATTCGTGGAAAAAATGATACCATTGATGCAGCCAGAATAGCCGAGTATGCCTTTCGTTACAAAGACAAAGCCGTTAGATATACCATGGCGGACCAGTCACTTTCCAGTATAAAGAACCTGCTGTCAGACAGGAATTTTCTTCTTGAAGACAGGAAACGCTATCAGGCTCAGATTACCGATCAGAAAAAATATATGGCTCCTCTTGCCTTTAAATGTAAAAGCCAACGCTGGAATAAGATTATAAAAGTCATAGACCAACAAATAGATGCAATAGACGTGGAGATAGATCGGCTTATTGCTGCCGATCCTAAACTTTCCCGCCAAAAGGAGCTGCTGATGAGTATTGATGGCATTGGTAAAAGAATTGCCATCAACATGATTGCTATCACTGGAGGTTTTACACGATTCAAAGATGCACGGCATTTTTGCAGTTTTGCCGGATTGACGCCATATAGATATGACTCTGGAACTTCTATCAGAAGCAAAGCTAGAATATCAAAAAGAGCCAATCAGAACATAAAAGCACTGTTGCACTTAAGCGCAGTTAATGTTGCAACAAGAATGAAAGACGGTGAATACAAAGAATATTATAACCGAAAAATCAATGAAGGGAAGCATGTGATGTCAGTTCTAAATGTATTAAGAGCCAAACTGGTACATAGAATGTTTGCGGTAATAGCAAGAGATGATTTTTATCATAAAGAATATAACATACAATAAGAATGCAACCATATTGAAAATATGGCAATATAATTTTGAAGAATCCATAAGAATAGATAGGAAATAATACGTTTAAAAGCCTTATTTCACCGTTACTTCATCAATAAAGAACCACGAAGGATGTCCAACTCCATAATGCCACTGAGGACATACCTTGGTACCCGTTACTTCCACTTTCAGGTATCGTGCCTGTAAAGGAGTATCCGATTCAGCTTTCACCCCTCTGAAAAGCACCTTTCCTGAACGTTCCTCCAGCATATCAATTGTTTTCCATGCCTGATAAGTTTCGCCATCTGTCGAATAACTATACGATACGCTCAACGGGAAAAGAACCCAGGCTCCTATCTGGTGAAGGAAATCTGTTTCAATGCTTCTTACCTCCTTCACTTTGCCTAAGTCGAGAACAAAAGCTCCATCGGTACCTTCCCAGCCAATCCAGCTTTCTACGAAACCTGCCCCGCCGAACAAGCCGTCGGTCAATGCTGTTTCACCTAATTTCTCGTAACGTTCGTGAGGACGCTGCAACCAGATAACTTTAGCTCCTTTTGCCAAATTGACATTCTCTTTCGGCAAATAACGCTCCCGATACAGCTTGCAATAATCCAATGCGTGATTGTTACGCTCATTCAACATCGGATCGCCCATACGTTTGGCTTCCTGCTCAAAATAATCCAGTTTTTGCGTTACAGTAGCCAAATCCTTTTCTGTTTCCGTACGCAACAACTCCAGTTCAGAATAAAGCAACGGCATGCGTGCTCTCTTCACCCGTTCCAGCAAGACTGCATCGCTGCTGACAGCAGCTTCGGCCTCATCAAACAGTTTCTGATACCGTCTCATCAATGCCGGACGCAGCATACCATTCTTGTGAGAAACAGGAGAATCGTAAATCCACAGGCGCTGACCACTACCCAGCAAGGCTCCTTCCATAATCTTTATGTAACGATACAAGTAATCGCCGGCTGCACCATAATATCCGTTCAGGAAATGTTTCATCAGCTTATCAACATCCGCATCGGGATTCCACATCAGTTTGGAAACAAGATACGCTCTCAGTTCGGCAAAATCTCCGCACCAGTTACTTGCAATCTGAGAGAAATGCATCTTTACATGATGATCGCGGAATGTACGTATATTGTCTTGGAGGATATGAAAATTGGGGAACGGTGATAAATAATTATCGAAATTGATACCATAATCCCAGACGAAGAGATTGTCTGCAATAGTAGACCATCCTTCAAGCGCTTTCATAAACTGACGTCCGCTGGCATTTTCTGTCAATGAAACCTCACGGTCACAATCAATGTCGCATAACATGACCGTCACATTGGGCAGCGGCTTGATGTGCTTTGGAGGATTCATGGTATACAGGTAAGCAAGTGTTGCAAACTCCTTATCCGGAAAACGTGCAGCCAGTTTATTCAGGAAATAAATCATGGAACCCGACAATGCCCCTTCTTCCTCATCTATCTTCCGACAGTTTTCGCACGTGCAATTGGTATAATTACCATCATTCTGGCTTACACAAATCAGTTTCTTATCGGGATTCGCCTTGAAGATTGAATCAATGCGCTGAGAAACGATCTCGAAGACCTCCGGATTTGTCAGACACCACTGACTTGCCTTTCCCGGATTTCGCTTACCATTGAAGTAAGCATAATATTCCGGATGCTTCTCTCCATAAACTTCTACCGGAAGCAGTTTATCGAATGTATGTACCCAGTATCCGGCAGCAAACGCTTCTTCCGGCTCTTCCAGCCGATTCCACCACTTATAAATAGAATCATTTTTCATGGCGTAACACTGTGTCTGCCGATAGCGGAAAGCCGGATTGTCTACTTTTTCAATCAACGGTAATGAAATGTTCTCCGATTTAGTCAGCGAGTATTCATTCTCCCCCCAGTAATCTACTCCTAAATAATCTTCCAGCAAAGATACTGCACCATAAACCACTCCATTCGCCACGCCCGATATTTTCAAAACGCCTCCAGCAGTTGACAAAGCGTACCCGTCTTCTTTTACGCCATCAGGAACCTTTGCTCCGATAAGCACATCACCTTTTCTAGCCGTTTTATTCGTAACAACAGGCATATCTGCCCCCGAAATGCGTTCTACAAACAAGCGTAAAATATTTGCAGCCATACGGTTCTCCCGTGAATCTTGCTGCAAAACAATAACAGATTTAGTTTTCCCGTCTTTTACTAAATCAACCTGGGCTTCGGCTTGCAAACAGGCAGAAGCCAGGAGTGCCCCTAATGCAATTCTTGAAAAATGTCCTAGTGTTTTCATAATCATTTAGATAATAATAAAAAAGGAAGGCGACAGACCTTATCGGTAGCGCCTTCCATGTTGTATTTATTTCTTTCCATCGAAACGCTCATTATGCATTCTTCCGGAAAGGAGGTTTAACCACTTGAGCTTTCAGGTGGCGCCCGCGGTTATCCAGATAAATTTCTGTACCCGGCTTGGCAAACGCTGTCTGCACATATCCCAGTCCGATACCAATCTTACGGGTAGGCGACATGGTACCCGAAGTAACATGCCCGATGGTATTTCCTTCGGCATCCAGCAACGCATAACCCTGACGAGGAATACCTCGGTCTATCATCTCAAAACCGACCAGACGGCGTGTCACACCTTCGGCTTTCTGTTTCTCCAGTGCAGCACGATTGGTAAAGTTCTTTCCGTCAACAAATTTGGTAATCCATCCCAGACCAGCCTCAAGCGGTGAAGTCGTATCGTCAATGTCATTGCCATAGAGACAGAATCCCATTTCCAGCCGAAGTGTATCGCGTGCACCCAGTCCTGCCGGTTTAATACCAAACTCCGCACCTGCTTCGAAAATAGCATTCCAGATACGATCGGCATCCTGAGGATAAAAATAAAGTTCAAAGCCACCGGCACCCGTATATCCCGTATTCGAGATGATAACATTCGGTACTCCGGCAAACTCCCCAACCTTGAATGTATAATAAGGAATAGACTTCAGGTCGACCGACGTGAGCTTCTGCAACGTATCGATCGCTTTCGGTCCCTGAACCGCCAGCTGTGCGATACGGTCGGATGAGTTTTCGAGTTCCGCACCCACCGTATTATGTGACACACACCAGTTCCAGTCCTTTTCAATATTGGCAGCATTCACCACCAGCATATACTTTTCGGGTTCATAATAGTAAACCAGCAAATCGTCGACAATACCTCCTGTTTCATTCGGGAAACACGTATACTGCACCTTACCCGGCGTAAGCACGGCAGCATTGTTGGAAGTAACCTGCTGGATAAATTCAAGAGCATGCGGTCCTTTTACCCAAAATTCCCCCATGTGAGAAACATCGAAAACACCTACAGCCTCACAAACCGTATGATGCTCGTCGAGGATTCCCGAATATTCAATAGGCATGTTATACCCTGCAAATTCATGCATCTTGGCACCGAGAGCAATATGCTTCTCGGTAAAAGGAGTTGTTTTCATCAGATAGAAAGTTTAAGGTTAATGATATAATAAATCACCACAGATCAGACTTCGCTCCACCTGAAGTCATAACCCCAACCGGAATTCGTACAATCTGTGGTGAAAGGAGATATTCTCCCTGCATTTTAGTAATCAGCTATCAATATCTTTTTGCGGTCAGTTCGGCAATCTTGACAACCACATTCATAGCCTTCTCGATAGACTGAATTGGAACAAACTCATAACGTCCGTGGAAATTCAACCCACCGGCAAAGATATTCGGACAAGGCAGTCCTTTGAACGACAGCTGTGCTCCGTCTGTTCCACCACGGATAGCCTTCACCTTCGGTTCCACTCCAGCTTCCTGCATGGCAGCAAAAGCAATGTCGATGATATGCATCAACGGTTCTACCTGCTGACGCATGTTATAATACTGATCTTTGATATCAATCTTAACCGTACCTTCTCCGTACTTCTTGTTTATCTTTTCGGCGCACGACTGCATGAAAATCTTGCGTGCCTCGAACTTCTGACGGTCGTGGTCACGGATGATATAAGAAACTGTAGCCTGTTCTACTTCACCAGACATTCCAATCAGATGATAGAAACCTTCGTATCCTTCGGTAGTAGCAGGAGTTTCATTTTCCGGCAACATGCCCACAAATTCATTGGCTACGAGCAAAGCATTGATCATCTTGCCCTTCGCATAGCCCGGATGTACATTTCTACCCTTTACATGTACCTTGGCAGAAGCCGCATTGAAGTTTTCGAACTCCAGTTCTCCTACTTCGCCTCCGTCCATCGTATACGCCCACTTGCATCCGAACTTCTCCACATCAAACTTATGAGCTCCCAGACCGATTTCCTCGTCCGGATTAAAACCGATACGGATTTTTCCATGTTCTATTTCAGGATGTTCCTTCAGGTAAGCGATTGCAGCAACAATTTCCGCGATGCCTGCCTTATCGTCGGCTCCCAGCAGCGTATGACCGTCGGTTACAATCAAATCCTCGCCTACATGATCCAGCAATTCGGGGAACTGTTTCGGCGAAAGGATGATGCCCTCTTCCTTACACAAAGGAATATCCTCGCCTCCGTAGTTACGGATAATGTTCGGATTCACATTCTCTCCCGACATATCGGGACTGGTATCCATGTGAGCAATAAATCCGATAGTGGGTATATCTCGATTCACATTGGCAGGAAGAGTAGCAAACAAATAGCCGTTGTCATCCAACGAAATATCTTCCAGTCCCAGCGCTTCCAGCTCGGTTTTCAGATATTTGGCAAACACCATTTGTTTCGGCGTACTGGGAGTAACACCGGTTGACTCGTCAGACTGCGTGTCGAAAGTTACATACTTCAAAAAACGTTCAATTACTGTCATATATTCTTTCGTTGTTAATGATTCTTTTGTGTAAAAATAAGAAATAGCTTCCGAACAGCCAAACACATTACCATTTTTTAGGCGTTATTTATAATCGGCGCATCCCATTTAGCATATAGCCGTTAAAAACACCTAGCATACCACAAACTCTTACAAAAAGACAGGGTAGATACTACTTTTTTTCATACTTTTGTAGCCGAAAGTATATAATTATGAAAAGAACAATCTTAGTATGTCTAACATGCTTGTTTGCAATTGCTTGCTTGGCTCAAGAAGCGAACAGCATACCAACGAACGATACCCTTTCCACACACACACTGAATAAAAAAGAACTGCATCAGAAAAAAGTTGCAGAGCGTAACTTACACTATAATATTCTGGGAGGACCTAGTTTCAGCCCCGACTTTGGTCTGCTGGTAGGAGGAAGCGCCCTCATGACCTTCCGCATGGATCCAAAGGATACCACCATGCGTCGTTCCGTATTGCCTGTGGCCATGGCGTTTATGTTTAAGGGAGGACTGAACATCATGGTGAAGCCTCAACTGTTCTTCAAGAACGACAGGTTCCGTATTTTCGGACAGTTCAGCTACAAGAATACGTACGAGAATTTCTACGGAATAGGTTACACAACCAACAAGGATTACGTGCGCAGCGATACAACCAGCCAGTACCGGTACAGCGGTATCCAGATTAATCCGTGGTTCCTGTTCCGATTGGGGGAAAGCAATTTCTTTGCCGGACCGCAAGTCGACCTGAACTACGACAAGATTATGAATCCTGCCAAATACCTGGTAGAGCAGGCTGACTACAAGCGGGCAGGAGGCGATGACAGTGGATACAGCAACTTCAGCTCGGGACTGGGATTCTTGCTGACCTACGATACCCGTGACGTTCCTGCCAATCCTTATAAAGGAGTTTATCTCGACCTCAGGGGCATCATGTACCAGAAATGGCTGGGAGGAGATGACAACTTCTACCGCTTTGAGTTCGACTACCGGCAATACAAATCGGTAGGACAACGGAAAGTGCTGGCGTGGACAATACAGACCAAAAATGTATTCGGAAGCAATATCCCGCTGAACAAATATGTGCTGAGCGGAACGCCTTTCGACCTGCGAGGATATTACATGGGACAATATCGCGACAAGAGTGCTCACCTAGCCCTCGTGGAATACCGGCAGATGTTCAATACCGACAAGAGCAACTGGATTAAGAAAATCATTCACCACCTGGGATTTGTTGCTTGGGGAGGAGCCGGATTCATGGGACCTACTCCGGGAAAAATAGAAGGAGTACTACCGAATGCCGGACTGGGATTGCGTATTGAAGTTCAGCCTCGTATGAACGTACGACTGGATTTCGGACGTAACTTCATCAATCGCCAGAATCTGTTCTACTTCAACATGACGGAAGCGTTCTAAACAAGGAAAGAAAATACAAAGAGATTTTGAAGACCTCTAACAACGAACCCCCGAAAGTTCTTCAGCAAACTTTCGGGGGTTCGTCTTTTTGTCTGACATTTCGGTCAGGACTTATCTATTCCCAAAACTCTATACATGTCCGTCGGGACTAACGTACGTTTCAGAACCTGCTAGAACCGTCGAAACAATGTGTGCAGACCTTGCACTTCGGCAGGCCGATAGCCTCAATCAATGTTTCCAGTGTATTGAATCGCAGGGAAGTCAGTCCGAAGCGGGCACGGATACGTTCCACCAGTTCCTTGTATTCGGGGGAGTCGGTGGTAGCATACTTGTCGAGCTTGGCATTCTCATCACCTTCAATTTCCTTGATGATACGACGGGTAATCAGTTCCATATCGCTCTTGGAAGAAGTAAATCCGATAAACGGACAACCGTAAATCAGCGGTGGACAAGCGATACGCATGTGAACTTCCTTTGCTCCGTAGTCATACAGTACATTTACATTGTCGCGAAGCTGAGTACCACGTACGATAGAATCATCGCAGAACAAGATACGTTTTCCTTGCAACATGGCACGGTTTGGTATCAGTTTCATCTTTGCTACCAGCGAACGCATCTCCTGATTGCTGGGAGTAAAGCTGCGCGGCCAGGTAGGAGTATATTTTGCAATGGCACGATGATACGGCACGCCTTTCCCTTCAGCATATCCGAGCGCCATACCCACACCCGAGTCGGGGATGCCGCACACACAGTCTACGTCCGAAGTATCGGTCTTACCCATCTTGTAGCCGCTCATGAAACGAACTTCCTCTACGTTACGACCTTCGTAGCAAGATACAGGGAAACCGTAATATACCCACAGGAATGAACAAACCTGCATTTCCTCGTTCGGCTTGCGGAGCTGTTCCAGTCCGTCGGCACGCATACGAAGAATCTCACCCGGTCCCACATAGCGGTCGATTTCATAATCGAGGTTCGGAAAACTACTCGACTCACTGGTAGCTGCATACGCCCCGTTCTTTTTACCAATAACAATAGGCGTACGTCCCCATTTGTCGCGGGCGACAATAATGCCGTCTTCCGTCAGAATCAGCATCGAGCAGGAACCTTTGATTTTCTTATACACATTTTCTATGCCATCTACAAAGTCCTTACCTTGTACAATCAGCAATGCGACAAGCTCCGTCTGGTTGGTTTTACCCAGACTCATCTCACTGAAGTGCATGTTGGCATCCAGCAAATCCTTCTCCAGTTCGGCCATGTTATTGATTTTTGCCACTGTCACAATCGCAAACTTTCCGAGATGAGAATTGATCATGATTGGCTGCGGATCGGTATCGCTGATAACGCCTATACCCGACTTACCTCTGAACTTTGGAAGTTCTGCTTCAAATTTCGTGCGGAAATAAGAACTTTCCAGACTATGAATTGAACGCACAAAACCTTCTCCTTCCGAGAAAGTTGCCATACCGGCGCGTTTTGTTCCTAAATGTGAATTGTAATCCGTACCGTAAAATAAATCGGTCACGCATTCAGCCATCGAGACTGTACCGAAAAAACCACCCATTCCTTTTTTAAATTTTATAATTAATAGTTCGATTTTCGAGTGCAAAAATACGCAAAAGACAAGAAGTACAGAAGAAACAGAGCATAGAAACTTGATTAAAATCAAGAAATATTCATCAAAAGGAGTGAATAAAATCAGAATCTTTTTCCATAACATCTTTTAACAAAAGAGAAATAGGGGAATTATATAGGGCATGCGTTAAGATAAAAAAGATTTCCAAGTCACTAATTAAAAAACCATAGCCATTATGACAAAAATGATTTTACCACTGGACTTTTTCTTATTAGGAGGCGCATTTATCTCTCCATGCGAAAACGAAGAACTAACCGTAGAATCCGGTATACCCGCATGCCAGCTTGCCAAGCCAAATAGTCTGGAATATCCGGAAAACAACAGATCACAACCTGTAGAACAACCGGAAGAATATATCAAAATGTCACCGCTTCCCTCTTGCTGACATTTTGCATATCTCGTCGATTGAGAATCATTTATTTCCGGAGGCTTATACGAACAGAAGTTTTTAACGAAATCAAATTCGAATGAATCAATTATCAATCAAACAGATAGACTGAATTTTAACATATTATTAGAGAGGAAATAGCCATTTTTCCTTCATTAAAATACCGATTTTAGAGTTTCAAAGCACTTTATCGAAAAGAAAGGACCAACTTGTCAGGAGATTTTTTTAATTTCTCTCGACGTTTTTAAAATTTCTTTCGACATATCCTCCAATACATGCTCAGGAATTCTGTATAAAAAGCCAGAATATTGTATTTCCATGCAATAATATGGAATAAAATTTCAGATTAATCGCCTTGTTCTTTGCTAAAATTGTCACACTACAGAAAGTGTAAATTTATGTTTGGCCGCGTTATCCGACAAATGAATACTATCAAGCCACATTTTGATTGCATTTTGATAACGCCCCGATTCCATCCCGACGGGACAGCAATATCCGGTTAACATCATTTACACTGCGTCATTCCAGCCCGAATGCCGGCAAGAAAGAATGACTATAAAAGTTCTCCGGAAAAATTTTCATAAAAAAAGACAGAAAGATTAAACAAAAGCGCTACAGGATTGTTTTATTATACGACAGAAGAATTAAAGAGGAAAACAATTGGACTAACTAAACTTTTATGTACAATTAAAATGCTGCCGCTACAACACCGGCGGCATTTTTTATGCGCCTAACTAAGTCTTCAGGGGGATAAAAACAAAAAAGTTGGAAACCATGTTCCAACTTCTTCGAGCCTCTTGTCGGATTCGAACCAACGACCCCGAGATTACAAATCACGTGCTCTGGCCAACTGAGCTAAAGAGGCAGGTGGGTAAGCTTACCATATCGCGCCGCTACAACCAACTACCTTTGCTGCGATCAAGCCCTGGAGGATTCGAAGGGAGCTGGCCGTATGGGACTTACCCATGTTATGTCTGCATCAGAGATTCATCGTGTGATGTTTCTCATTTGCGGGTGCAAAGGTAGATATATTTTTTGAACCTGCAATACTTTGTCTCAAAAAAATGCACAAAAATTGAAGAAAACGCTATTTTTATCGGTTTTATAGCCCGGAATATCTCCAAAAAACGTACTTTTGTAGTCTTAATAATATAAATAATAAAGGAAAAACAGAAATGCCAACAGACAAACCGATTACACTTCAAGAACATGCCATGCGATTTGGTACTTTCATGGGAATATTCTGGATAATTAAATTCATTTTCCTACCCTTAGGATTCAGTATTCCCTTCCTTCAGCTCTTGTTTGTGCTGCTTACGCTTTTCGTTCCGATACTGGGCTACATCTATGTACGCAAGTTCAGAAATACGTACTGCAACGGTGAGCTATCGTTCTTCCGTGCGTTCGTATTCACGCTATACATGTATTTATTTGCTACGCTTCTGGTAGCCGTGGCACACTACATTTATTTCCGTTTTCTGGATCATGGCTTTCTGGCCAATGCCTACTTGCAGCAGTTGGAAAACGTCAAATCGGCTGCACAAGGTGAAATGGCAACTTCCATCGACCAGTTGATTCAGGCGTTCGATGCCATTTCATCGCTCACCCCGCTGCAACTCACATTTCAATTGATTTTTCAAAACATATTTTACGGTATCCTGCTTGCCATACCTACTGGTCTGGTAGCAATGAAACATAAAAAACAGTTCTGACCTATGGATATATCAGTAATCGTACCTTTATATAATGAGGAAGAGTCTTTACCCGAACTGCATGCTTGGATAAAGAGAGTAATGGATGCAAATCACTTCAGTTACGAAATCATTTTCGTGAACGACGGCAGTACCGACGGTTCGTGGAAGGTGATCGAGGCACTGAGCCAGAAGAACAAGGAAGTGAAAGGGGTAAAGTTCCGTCGCAACTACGGCAAGTCGCCTGCCCTGTTCTGTGGCTTCGAGCGTGCCGAAGGCGATGTAGTCATCACCATGGATGCCGATTTGCAGGACAGCCCCGATGAAATTCCAGAGCTTTACCGCATGATTACCGTCGACGGTTACGATCTGGTTTCCGGATGGAAGCAGAAACGCTACGATCCGCTGTCGAAAACCATTCCGACCAAGCTGTTCAATGCTACGGCCCGTGCCGTTTCGGGTATTCACAACCTGCACGACTTTAACTGCGGATTGAAGGCGTATCGCAAGGACGTGGTGAAGAACATCGAAGTGTATGGCGAAATGCACCGCTACATTCCTTATCTGGCCAAAAACGCCGGCTTCAACAAAATCGGTGAAAAAATCGTTCATCATCAGGCACGTAAATATGGAAAGACCAAATTCGGGCTGAACCGCTTCGTCAACGGATATCTGGATTTGCTCACCTTGTGGTTCCTGTCTACCTTCGGTATCAAGCCGATGCACATCTTCGGTTTTCTGGGTTCCATCATGTTTATCCTAGGTTTTATCGCAGTAGCTATTATCGGTGTCAACAAGTTGTACGACTTGTATTCGGGTAATCCCTACCGGCTCATTACAGACAGCCCGTATTTCTATCTGGCACTGACGACGATGATTATCGGTACGCAGCTGTTCCTTGCCGGATTTATCGGAGAACTGATAGCCCGCAATGCTCCTGAACGCAACAAATATCAAATAGAAAAAGAACTGTAACCATGAGAAAACTACCGGTTATATTAGGCTTGCTTTTATTGTTATGCGTGTTCTTCCCCGCCTGTGAGGTGGAAAACTGTCCGCCTAACTCCATGTCGTATGCGTACTTTTCACTAGTCGACCAAAACGGAAGATCGTTCAGTACGTCGGATACTATAACCATTGTAGGACAAACGCATGCCAATATCGTGGTATACGATACACTTACCGACGGAAGCCTGCGACCGCGTACCGTCGATTCTCTGATCTCGGATACGCTGGTCAACCGTGAAGCGGGTGCCAAGAGCTTTGAACTTCCGCTGAGCTATAACACCAGTACCCAGTTCGTATTCAGTTACCACAGTCTGGAAAGGATGTTTGCCGGAAGAGATACCATCAGTATCACGCACCGGAACATTCCGTATTTCTTCAATCTGGACTGCAGCTCGATGATGTTTTACGAAGTGACCGGAGTAACAAGTACCCACCACCGCCTTGACTCACTGACTATAACCAACCCGAATATAGATAATAATGAAAAAGAGAACTTCAAAATATATTTCACTGTTATTGCTTCTGACGAGTAGCCTGCTGCTCCCGCTGTCGGCTCAAGCGCAGAAGAAGGACAAGGAAACTCTGAAAAAGGAATACGAGGCGTCTCCACTCTATCAGGGAACTTCCATCGGAGTTGAAGTTGCCGGTGCAGCAGGATACCTGCTGGGAGGGGATGCGCTGAGCAGCGAAATCATCTTGCAGACAAACCTCAAGAACCGCTTCCTGCCCGTCATCGAAGTAGGTTACGGAAAAACGGATGTCACCAACGATGCTAACGACATGCACTTTAAGACATCGGCGCCTTACTTCCGCGTAGGTATGGACTACAACGTATTTTATCAGAAGCCTTACCTGCCGGGATATCTGTATGTGGGCCTGCGATACGGCATGAGCAGTTTTACCTACGATGCCAGCGGTCCCGACATGACCGACCCGAACTACGGGGGACACATCACCGTACCTTATGCCGACTTGGGCGAAAAGAGCAGTGCGCACTGGGTGGAAGGTGTGGTAGGTATCAAGGTAAGAATATACAAGCGCTTCCACATGGGATGGGCCGTACGCTACAAAAAGCGTTTGAGCGTCACCGAACACGAGAACTCTACGCCGTGGTATGTACCCGGATTCGGGAAAAATGCAGGAAGCAGCTTCAACCTGACGTATAATTTAATTTATAACCTACCTTTTTAAGTATACATGACTACTCTGGAAATATGGCTGCTCGCCGTCAGCCTGGCGATAGATTGTTTTACGGTCTCGGTTACAAGCGGTATCATCTTACGTCGCATCCAATGGCGGACATTCCTGAAAATGGCTTTTTTCTTCGGCTTCTTCCAAGCACTGATGCCGCTCATCGGCTGGTTCGGGGCAAGTCGTTTCAGACATCTCATCGAAGCATACGACCACTGGATCGCCTTTGCATTACTGGCTTTTCTCGGTATCCGCATGATACGCGAACATTTTAAAGACAGCGAAGAATGTAGCTTCGACCCTACCAGCCTGAAAGTGATTCTCACCATGGCAGTCGCTACCAGTATTGATGCGCTTGCCGTAGGAATCTCCTTCGCCTTTACAGGATTCAAAGATGTAGAACAGTTGTTCAGTCCGTTGCTTATTATCGGTTTTGCATCGTTTGTCCTTTCTCTAGCCGGCAATTTGATTGGCATCTTCTTCGGGAAACGTTTCAACCTGCGTATGGAACTTTTCGGCGGTCTGGTACTGATTGGCATCGGCGTGAAAATCCTTATCGAACATCTTTTTCTAAATCAATAAATCATAAAGACTTGTATCTATGACAAATAAAAACGCAAAATGGCAACTTCCGTTCTTAGCTTTTCTCATTATCGGAACGGTACTGATTCTTCGGAAACAAGCTCCTTACCAGACAGATGAGGGACTGGTATTCGGTACGATGTACAAAATCACCTACCAGTCGAAGGATAATTTGAAAAAGGACATTGAAGCTGAGTTGCAGAAAGTGGACAACTCACTCTCTCCATTCAACAAGCAGTCGGTCATCACGCACATCAATAATAACGACAACATGCAGGCAGACAGCATGTTCGCATACGTATTCCGACTAGCCAAGACCGTATCTGCCGACACACACGGTGCTTTCGACATTACTGTGGCTCCGCTGGTAAATGCATGGGGATTCGGTTTCAAGAACGCCACGGGCATACAACCAAATACGATAGACAGCATCCGCCAGTTCGTTGGCTTTCATAAAGTAGACTTGATAGACGGTAAAATCGTAAAGAAGGATCCGCGCGTAATGCTGGATTGCAGCGCTATCGCCAAAGGATTCGGAGTGGACTGCGTGGCACGCCTGCTCGACAGCAAGGGAGTCAAGAACTATATGATCAACATTGGAGGCGAACTGGTGATGAAAGGTGAAAACCAGAACATGGAAAGCTGGCGCATCGGTATCAACAAGCCGATAGATGACTCACTTTCCGTAAATCAGGAATTGCAGACGGTTCTCGAAATCACCAATGTCGGTCTTGCAACTTCGGGCAATTACCGTAACTTCTACTACAAGGACGGCAAGAAATATGCGCATACTATCGACCCGCGTACAGGCTATCCGGTACAGCACAATATTCTCTCGTCTACCGTCGTAGCCAAGGACTGCGCTACTGCCGATGCGTATGCTACTTCGTTTATGGTTCTGGGACTGGATTCTGCCAAAGCTATCTGTAACGCACATCCGGAACTCGATGCCTACTTCATCTACGAACGTCCGGACGGTAAGTTGGACATTTACTTTACCGACGGCATGAAGAAATATTTAAGAAACTAAATACTTGAAAAACCATGAAAGAAACAAACGAAAAACCAACGGGATTGCCCGAAAATGCATTCCGTCCACTGAAGCCGGGAGAACAGTATCACCCACTGATGTCGCCCGACAAGAATTATCCGGAGGTGAACCTCTGGTCGGTATTATGGGGTATTGCCATGGCGATACTTTTTTCAGCCGCCTCAGCCTATCTGGGACTGAAAGTCGGTCAGGTGTTCGAAGCTGCCATCCCCATTGCCATTATTGCAGTCGGAGTATCGAGTGCCGCCAAGCGTAAAAGTGCCTTGGGCGAGAACGTCATCATACAGTCTATTGGAGCGTGTTCGGGTGTGATCGTAGCCGGAGCCATCTTTACCCTGCCTGCCTTGTATATCTTGCAGGACAAATATCCCGAAATGACGGTCGACTTCTTCCAGATGTTCATCAGCTCACTGCTGGGAGGTATCCTGGGTATCTTGTTCCTCATCCCGTTCCGCAAATACTTTGTCAGCGAGAAGCACGGAGAATATCCGTTCCCTGAAGCTACTGCCAGCACGCAGGTGCTCGTTTCGGGCGAAAAAGGAGGTAGTCAGGCGAAACCGTTGCTCTTTGCCGGACTGATAGGAGGTCTGTACGACTTCATCGTGGCTACGTTCGGATGGTGGAACGAAAACTTCACCACCCGCGTCTGCGGCTGGGGTGAAATGATTGCCGAAAAAGCCAAGCTCGTCGTTAAAATCAATACCGGAGCTGCCGTGTTAGGACTGGGTTACATCGTAGGTCTGAAATATGCTGCCATTATCTGCGCCGGTTCACTTGCCGTATGGCTGATTATCGTGCCGGGCATCTCACTCATCTGGGGAGATCAGGTACTGAATGCATGGAATCCTGCCATCACCGAAACCGTGAGCAGCATGTCGCCCGAAGCAATCTTCTCTCAGTACGCCAAAAGTATCGGTATCGGCGGTATTGCCATGGCAGGTATCATCGGTATCGTACGTTCTTGGAGCATCATCAAGAGTGCCGTCAGTCTGGCAGCCAAGGAAATGGGTGGCAAGAAAGCGGAAGCCAATGTAGTGCGTACGCAGAAAGACTTGTCCATGAAGATTATTGCAATCGGTTCCATCATCACCATTATACTGGTAGCCTTGTTCTTCTATTTCGATGTGATGCAGGGTAATCTGCTGCACACCATCGTAGCCATCGTTCTGGTAGCAGGTATCTCTTTCCTGTTTACCACCGTAGCTGCCAACGCCATCGCCATCGTAGGAACCAATCCGGTATCGGGCATGACGCTGATGACACTGATCTTAGCCTCTGTCGTGATGGTTGCCGTAGGCTTGAAAGGAGCTACCGGCATGGTTGCTTCCCTCGTCATGGGAGGTGTGGTTTGTACCGCTCTGTCTATGGCAGGAGGTTTCATCACCGACTTGAAAATCGGTTACTGGCTGGGTAGCACGCCTGCCAAGCAGCAGACTTGGAAATTCTTGGGAACACTGGTTTCTGCCGCTACCGTAGGAGGTGTCATCATGATTCTGAACAAGACTTACGGATTCTCATCGGGCGCTCTGGCTGCTCCTCAGGCAAACGCCATGGCTGCCGTTATCGACCCGCTGATGAACGGTGTAGGTGCTCCGTGGCTGCTCTACGGCATCGGTGCTGCACTGGCATTGGTACTGACTTTCTGCAAGGTGCCTGCCTTGGCTTTTGCGCTGGGTATGTTCATTCCATTGGAACTGAACCTTCCGTTGCTGGTGGGTGGTGCCATCAACTGGTACGTAACTTCACGCAGCAAGGACGAAGCTGTCAACAACGCACGTGGTGAGAAAGGTACGCTGCTGGCATCCGGATTCATTGCCGGAGGTGCCCTGATGGGTGTAGTGAGTGCCATCATGCGCTACTGCGACATCAATCTTATCCACGAAGAATGGCTGGCTAACCCGATGAGCGAACTGGTGTCACTAGTAGCTTATCTGCTGCTGATTACTTACCTGGTAAAAGCCAGCATGAAACTGAAAAAATAACCTTTAATTCATCACACACATGAAAACACTGCTACTAATGGGTCTGTTGCTTATGTCGGGCACACTCTTCGCACAACAGCCAATTGAAATTAAGGTATGGCCCAACGGTGCCCCTAATGACAACGGCATCACAGAAGAAAAAAACGGAGATACCGATTCTCCAAGTTATACAAAAGAAACCATTCTCTACGTCTATCCGGCTAAAAAAGGGAACGGAATGGCCATCGTAGCCTGTCCGGGAGGAGGATACTCACATCTGGCCATGGCCCACGAAGGGAAAAGCATGGCCGACTGGTTCAACAGTCAGGGCATTACGTATGCCGTGCTCCGCTACCGCATGCCCAACGGACACAATGAAGTGCCTCTGAGCGATTCACAGCAGGCTCTGCGCATCATGCGCCAGCACGCTCAGGAATGGAATGTAAAAAAACTGGGCATCATGGGTTCTTCAGCCGGAGGACATCTGGCCAGCACCACAGCCACTCATTTCACCGATGCGGAAACCCGTCCGGACTTCCAGATTCTGTTCTATCCGGTCATCACCATGGATCCTGCTTACACTCACATGGGTTCTCACGACAACCTGCTGGGAAAGAATCCCTCGAAGGAACTGGAACAGAAATATTCCAATGAATTGCAGGTTACTCCGCAAACACCGCCTGCCTTCATCCTGCACAGCAGTGATGACACGGTAGTACCGGTGGCCAACAGTGTGAACTACTACACAGCCCTCGTCAAGAACAAAGTTCCTGCCAGCTTGCACACTTATCCGGTGGGAGGACACGGCTGGGGATACCGCGACAGCTTCCCCTACAAACGCCAATGGACGGGCGAACTGGAGAAATGGCTGCGCGAGATCAACAAATAATTTGCGCAACTCTTTGTAGAACAAAAGAAAAGTTGTACCTTTGCACCCGCTAATACGGGTTATTAGCATAATTCAAATCATTTACATTAAAAAACTAAATTAAAAAATGGCAACTAAAATCAGATTGCAAAGAAACGGACGCAAAGGATATGCGTTCTATTCAATTGTTATTGCAGATGCAAGAGCACCACGTGATGGTAGAT
>OHBW01000214.1_pt1 | contig 27755 bp, 23 predicted proteins | sample 1577411 | NCBI WGS metagenome assembly OHBW01 (sample SAMEA3879534, study PRJEB24766) | human gut metagenome | biome: human-associated habitat; feature: feces | place: USA | collected 1985/1987 | reverse complement strand
AACTAAAATATTTAGTTTTTATTTTTTTCAATCCTTCTAATTACTTCTGCTTTAGGTTCCTTTGATGTTTTTCCCTCTTTGTATCTTCCTGTATGTTTAGATTAGGTTCTCAATCGGTTTGCATGAGGATTTATCTTTTTTCGGTATGAAGTTTATAAAATATCGAGTGGATTTGTGTTGTAGGGGATAAGTAAAATCAGAATACGTCGGATTTTGATAAACGTAAAAAAGGCCATCTTAAATTTGAATTCAAGATGGCCTTTTATACTATTTATAAGAAAGAATTGTATCTTTATTTCTTATGAGCTTCTACCCATTTGCGTGCATTGACGAAAGCTTCCATCCATGGAGTGATCTGGTCGCTGTCCTTACGGTCTAATGGATAGTAAGCGTTTTCCCATGGGAAACAAGCACGTTCCAAGTGAGGCATCATCGCCAAATGACGTCCGTCTTGTGAAGCAATACCTGCTACGCTGTAATCAGAACCGTTCGGGTTGCCTGGATATTCATCATAAGAATATTTCAATACTACGTTATAGTGATCTTCCGGATAAGGCAGAGAGAACTTTCCTTCTCCGTGAGCTACCCAGATACCCAGTTTCGATCCACTCAACGAGCCGAACATCACACTGCGGTTCATCGGAACAGTTACGCCCAAGAAAGCTGATTCGAACTTGTGTGAATCGTTATGCAGCATCTTGCCTTTCTTCTTGTCTTCCGGAGTAATCAGGCCGAGTTCCATCATCAACTGGCAGCCGTTGCAGACACCGAGTGACAAGGTATCTTCGCGAGCATAGAAGTTGTCGAGGGCTGCTTTGGCTTTCGGGTTAAACAAGAAGCTTCCTGCCCAACCTTTGGCAGAACCCAATACGTCGGAGTTAGAGAAACCGCCACAGTAAACTACCATGTTGATGTCTTCCAATGTTTCTCTTCCGCTTACCAAGTCGGTCATGGTGACATCCTTCACATCGAAGCCTGCCAGATAGAGCATGTAAGCCATTTCACGTTCACCGTTTGTTCCTTTTTCACGGATAATCGCAGCTTTGATACCACTTGGGGTACGACGATCCGGATCCAGACCGAACTGTGAAAGCTTGCCGGTAAACGACTTGTCGAATACAAATTCCAGCGGTTGTTGTTTGTAGTTTTCGAAACGTTTCTTCGCGCATCCGTTCATACTCTGCTTGCGGTCGAGCAAGTATGAAGTAGAGTACCATACATCACGCAGATAATCGATACCAAACTGGTAAGTAGCATCGTGCTTGGTTACCAGGATATGACGTTCTTCTGTAGGAACACCAATCTTGACATAACCTACACCGGCATCTTCCAGAATCTTCTTGACTTCCGATTTATGTTTGTCGGCTACCTGGATGATAACACCCGGATTTTCTGCAAACAAAATCTTCACGATGTCATCACACTTAATCTTGTCGAGGTTGATTTCCATACCGCCTTCGGTGTTGGCAAAGCACATTTCCAAAAGGGTAGTGATCATACCTCCGGCAGAGATATCGTGTCCGGCAAGAATCAGTTTCTTGTCTACCAGTTCCTGGATGGCAAGGAATGCATCGCGGAAGTATTCCGGATTCTGTACAGTCGGAACATCATCGCCTACTTTATTCAGTGACTGAGCAAATGCTGAACCACCTAATCTCAGTTCATCGAAACTGAAGTCGATGTGATAGAAAGTAGATTTTTCTTTGTTTACCATAACAGGAGAAACCACTTTCTTGACGTCAGAAACTTCACCTCCGGCAGAAACAATAACTGTTCCCGGGCTGATGATCTTTTCTCCGTTTGGATATTTCTGAGTCATTGACAAAGAGTCTTTTCCGGTCGGAACGTTGATTTGCAGTGCGCAGCAGAAATCAGACAAGGCTTTAACCGCTGTGTACAAACGTGCATCTTCACCTTCCTGTGAACGGCAAGGCCACATCCAGTTGGCCGACAGAGAAACACTGTCGAGTCCTTCTGCCATCGGTGCCCATACAATGTTGGTCAAAGCTTCTGATACAGCGAGTACAGAACCTGCTGCCGGATTAGCCAAGGCTGCCTGAGGTGCATGACCTAATGCAGTAGCGATACCTTTTTCTCCACGGTAATCGAGAGCAACGACACCACAGTCGCTCAACGGCAACTGAAGTTCGCCCTGACACTGCTGGCGTGCAATCTTACCTGTAACGGAACGGTCTACCTTGTTGGTTAACCAGTCTTTACAAGCAACAGCCTCCAGTTGCAGTACCTGACGGATATATTCATTTAATTTAGCTATATCGTATGATACATTTTCATAATGACGTTCTACGGTCTTGTCCACCATATAAGTCTTGGGAGATGAACCGAACATCTGGTCTACTGCCAAGTCGAACGGACGGACACCATCAGCTTGTTCGAAAGCAAAGCGATGATCACCAGTTGTTTCTCCAACAACATACATCGGAGAACGCTCGCGGTCGGCAATTTTCTGTACATGTTCGATGGCCTTTTCGTCAATTAGCAATCCCATACGCTCCTGAGATTCGTTAGCGATAATCTCTTTAGCCGACAAAGTTTCGTCACCGATAGGAAGTTTGTCCATGTGAATCAAGCCACCACAATCTTCTACCAATTCGGACAGACAGTTTACGTGACCGGCAGATCCGTGGTCATGAATAGAAACAATCGGATTTTCATCTTCCTCGCACAATGCACGAACGACGTTGTAAGCACGTTTCTGCATTTCAGCATTGGCACGCTGTACGGCATTCAGTTCAATACCGGAAGAGTAACGTCCGGTTTCTACTGAAGAAACGGAACCACCACCTAAACCGATACGGTAGTTATCACCACCCATGACAACAATCTTGTCGCCAGCTTCGGGAGTACCTTTCAGACAGTCGCGCTGCGTACCATATCCTACACCTCCAGCCAGCATGATAACTTTGTCGTAAGCATATTTTTCACCGTTTTCCTGATGTTCGAAAGTCAGGACAGAACCACAGATCAGCGGCTGACCGAACTTGTTACCGAAATCGGATGCACCGTTTGAGGCTTTAATCAAAATCTGTTCAGGAGTCTGGTATAACCATTTACGTACGGGGAGAATGTTTTCCCATTCGCGTCCTTCGTCTGTCCGTGGATAAGAAGTCATGTAAACGGCTGTACCTGCAATCGGCCATGAGCCTTTACCACCGCCCATACGGTCGCGGATTTCTCCACCGGTACCGGTAGATGCACCGTTGAACGGCTCGACAGTTGTCGGGAAGTTGTGAGTCTCAGCTTTCAGTGAAATAACCGTCTTAATATCTTTAATAATGAAATAATCGGAAGTGGAGTGGTCTTTCGGAGCAAATTGTTCTACAACCGGACCTTCGGCAAAAGCAACATTGTCTTTGTAAGCAGAGATGATTTTGTTAGGATTCTCCTGAGTGGTTTTTTTGATCATCTGGAAAAGTGAAGATTCCATTTCTTTTCCGTCGATGATGAATGTTCCACCGAATATTTTATGGCGACAGTGTTCTGAGTTGATTTGTGCAAATCCGAAAACTTCAGAGTCTGTCAGTTTTCTACCCAAGTCTTTTTCTACTTTCAGCAGGTAGTCCATCTCTTCACGTGAGAGCGCAAGTCCTTCCTGCTCGTTGTATTCTTCCAGATTCTCAATGTAAATAATCGGTTGTGGTTTGATGTTTACATCGAATATTTTTTGATCCAGTCCGTGATACATGCGTTGCAGCATCGGGTCATGGTCGGCATTTTCGTCTTTTACAGGGAAGTATTCCTCGATACGGCGAATCCCTTGCAATCCCATATTCTGAGTGATTTCGACAGCGTTTGTACTCCACGGAGTAATCATTTCACGACGTGGACCGATAAACCATCCTTTAAGGTTATCTTCCGTTTCTACAGTAGCGTCGCTGTATAGCCAGCATAATTTCTTGATGTCTTCAGAGTTCAGCTCTTTGCTACATTCGGTAGCAATTACACTGTTAGTAGGTGTTCTGAAAAATAGAATCATAGCACTTGTTTATGTTTGTTAAAATGATAATCTTATTAACGGAATAATGCAGTGCAAAGTTACATAAACTCCTTCTTGTACGAAAGAAAAACGAAACGAAATATAGGTACTTTATAAAAAAAGTAGCATCTTTGCAGTATGAATTGGATAGAACAGGTTACTATACTAGATTTATTAGTGAAAGGCTTTATCATAGGAGTCATCGTTTCGGCTCCTCTGGGACCGGTTGGCGTGCTTTGTATTCAGCGGACACTGAACAAGGGGCGCTGGTTTGGCTTTGTAACCGGCTTGGGAGCTGCACTAAGTGATACATGCTATGCCCTTATAACAGGTTATGGCATGAGTTTCATGGACGAATTAATACTTAAGCATCAAACCTTTCTACAGGTGGTGGGTAGTATCATGCTACTGGCTTTTGGTATATATACTTTTCGTAGTAATCCTGTAAAATCCCTTCGTCCCACATCCGCCAATCGCGGTACCTATCTTCATAATTTTATTACAGCTTTTTTCGTTACTTTTTCCAATCCGCTGATCATTTTCTTGTTTATCGGTCTTTTTGCCCGTTTTTCATTTGTAATGCCGGGCAGTCCGTTGGGCTTTCAGCTGGTAGGTTATCTTGCCATCGTCATTGGGGCTTTGACCTGGTGGTTTGGAATTACTTATTTTGTGAACAAGGTACGTACGCAGTTCAATGTGCGGGGTATCTGGATATTAAATCGTATTATCGGTGTAGTTGTGATTATTGCATCGATTGTAGGTATTGTATTGACTATTGCCGGAAAATCTTTATCTTGATATATGTATATCTCTCAACAATTAAAACAACAGAATATTGCCGAATACCTGCTGTATATGTGGCAGGTTGAGGATATGATTCGTGCCAACGGGTTCGATATAGAAAAAATAAAAAAGAATATCGTAGATCCGTATCCGTCATTGTCGGATGAACAGAAAAAGGCATTGACTCAATGGTATGCAGATCTTATCAATATGATGCATGACGAAGGTGTGATGGAAAAAGGGCATATACAGATTAATAAAAATGTAATTGTCTGGTTGACCGATTTGCACTTACGTTTGCTGGCTTCTCCTAAATTTCCATATTATAGTGCGGCTTATTATAAGGCTTTGCCCTTTATCGTGGAGTTACGTGCAAAGGGAGCCGATAAAGATGTTCCCGAACTAGAAACATGTTTTGATGCTATGTATGGGGTCTTGATGTTGAAACTTCAGAAGAAGGAGATAACAGAAGAAACTCAGAAAGCATTGAAAGTGATAGGTGATTTGCTGGCTATGCTTGCCGGGTATTATATTAAGGATAAACAAGGGGAACTGGATTTTGATTGATCTTCTTCCCGTCAAAATAAAGGAATAATGAAGAATATTTTAGTTACTGGGGCAAACGGACAGCTAGGAAATGAAATGCGTCTGCTTGCAGAACTCAATAAGGAATATACCTATTTCTTTACCGATGTGGCAGAACTGGATATCTGCGACGAACAGGCTGTGATGAATTTTGTAACTGCTCATCAGATCGATATTATAGTGAATTGTGCTGCATATACGGCAGTCGATAAAGCAGAAGATAACCAGGAACTTTGTGATAAACTGAATCATGTAGCGCCGGGGTATCTGGCAAAAGCGATTCAAACGCGTGGAGGATATCTTGTACAGGTATCTACTGATTATGTATTTGATGGTACCGCACATGTTCCTTATACGGAAGAACAGCCTACTTGTCCCGATTCTGTTTATGGAACAACCAAGCTTGCCGGTGAACAGGAAGCTATGAAATATTGTGCCAATACGATGATTATTCGTACAGCGTGGTTATATTCTACTTTTGGAAATAATTTTGTGAAGACGATGCTTCGTCTGGGACGGGAAAAGGATTCATTGGGAGTGATTTTCGATCAGATAGGTACTCCGACCTATGCACGTGATCTGGCGGTTGCTATCTTTGCTGCTATTCATAAAGGCATCATACCGGGTATTTATCATTTCAGCAATGAAGGTGTTTGCTCTTGGTACGATTTTACGCAGATGATTCACCATCTAGCTGATATTAAGACCTGTAAACTGAGGCCACTGCATACGGAAGAGTATCCTACAAAAGCCAAACGACCTCATTACTCTGTACTCGATAAAACGAAGATAAAAGATATATATGGCATAGAAATTCCTTATTGGGTGGACAGCCTGAAGGAATGTGTTATGAAACTTAAATAATTTTCATATGGTTGGAATTTTAATCATAGCATTGATTGCATATGGAGTATATAAAATTTTGAGTAATAAGGATGATTCTGAACAAGAGGAATCGAATAAACTTGGTATTGGCGTGCTAATTGGAATAGTTTTGTTTATAGTTTTTTTATTGTGGCGAATACAGGAAACAACCTAAAATATTATTTAATTTGATGATTAACAATGAACGCTGAAATAGAAAGAAGACGTACATTTGCGATTATTGCACATCCGGATGCCGGTAAGACTTCGTTGACTGAAAAGCTGTTGCTTTTTGGTGGACAGATTCAGGTGGCTGGAGCTGTTAAGTCGAATAAAATTAAGAAAACTGCGACATCCGACTGGATGGACATCGAAAAGCAACGTGGTATATCTGTTACAACCTCTGTGATGGAGTTTGATTACCACGACTACAAAATCAATATTCTGGATACTCCGGGACACCAGGATTTTGCCGAAGATACTTATCGTACGCTTACGGCGGTAGATAGTGTTATCATTGTGGTTGATGGTGCGAAGGGTGTGGAATCGCAGACACGTAAGCTGATGGAAGTTTGCCGTATGCGTAATACTCCGGTTATTATCTTTGTCAACAAGATGGACCGTGAGGCGAAAGATCCGTTCGATTTGCTGGATGAACTGGAAGAAGAACTGGTTATCAATGTTCGTCCCTTGACATGGCCTATCGAAAGTGGTCCTCGCTTCAAGGGAGTATATAATATATATGAGCAGAAGCTGAATTTATTCCAGCCTTCTAAACAGGTCGTAACAGAAAAGGTGGAGGTGGATATCCATACGGAAGATTTGGATAATCATATCGGAACGCCGCTTGCAGAGAAACTGCGTAGCGAACTGGAACTGATTGATGGAGTATATCCTGCTTTTAATGTAGATGATTATCTGAAAGGTGAACTGGCACCGGTATTTTTCGGCTCTGCCTTAAATAACTTTGGTGTACAGGAGTTGCTGGATTGTTTTGTTGAAATAGCTCCGAGTCCTCGTCCGGTGCAGGCAGAAGAGCGTATTGTTATGCCTGATGAACCGAAGTTTACAGGTTTTGTCTTTAAAATCACGGCCAATATTGACCCTAACCATCGTTCGTGTGTCGCTTTCTGTAAGGTTTGTTCGGGTAAGTTTACGCGTAATACTCCTTATTTGCATGTACGTCACAACAAGACGATGCGTTTTTCTTCGCCGACTCAGTTCATGGCACAGCGTAAGACTACGGTTGATGAGGCTTGGGCAGGAGATATCATCGGTTTGCCGGACAATGGAACCTTCAAGATTGGCGACACCTTGACGGAAGGAGAGGTACTTCACTTCAAGGGACTGCCGAGTTTCTCGCCTGAAATGTTCAAGTATATAGAAAATGCTGATCCGATGAAGACCAAGCAGTTGAATAAGGGTATTGATCAATTGATGGACGAGGGTGTCGCACAGTTGTTTGTCAACCAGTTCAATGGTCGAAAGATTATCGGAACAGTAGGGCAGTTGCAGTTTGAGGTTATTCAATATCGTTTGGAAAACGAATACAATGCTAAATGCCGTTGGGAGCCTGTCAGTCTGTATAAGGCATGCTGGATAGAAAGTGACGATCCGGAAGAACTGGAAGCCTTTAAAAAACGTAAGTATCAGTATATGGCTAAAGATCGTGAGGGTCGTGATGTGTTCCTTGCGGATAGTGGCTATGTACTTCAGATGGCGCAAATGGATTTTAAGCATATTAAGTTCCACTTTACAAGTGAGTTCTAATATTGAACTTTGATTTTGTGGGTGATAATATTTTCTTAGGATTTTTTGTATCCTTTGAATAGAGAGTGAGGCTGTTTCATTTTTATTGCTGAAACAGCCTCACTTATAATTTGTAAGTTCAGATATGGGGTTTTGTACTGATTGTTTTATTCATACAGATGGAAGGGCACAAAGTGAGTATGAACTTTCTTTTTGATAGCTAATTTTATAGCATTCTTCTTTTTTTTCTTTTGTTATTATCTATTGATTTATGATAGCATGCTATATCTGTGTCTTTTTATTCTTTTTGTTTTTTGTTGTTTGGAGTTGAAAAGCACAAAAAACTCTTTTTTACAGAATGTATTCTTGATGTAAATCAATAAAATATATTTGCTTCCTGAATTTTAACAATTACATTGCTTGCAATTTCTTACTGATATTCTAATTTTGCACCGCAAACAAAAACTTAACAACAAATGTCAGAAAACAAAACTGTAAAGTATCATATTCCGGAACAGGGAATATACTTGTATGCGCGTATCAATGAAGGTAAAACAGAAATGATTGTATTGAACAGTACTGACAGAGATCAAGTTCTGCCAAGTAGTCATTATCAGGCTTTAACAAAGGAAACTAAGGAAGGAAAGGTTGTTTCGACAGGTAAAAAAATCGATTTTACACAAAATCTTACATTGTCTGCACGTCAGTCATTAGTGATTGAGTTTTGAAAAAGCTGATTGGGATTATATAATCAGAGAGGTGATACATTTTGAAAGAGATGTTTCACCTCTCTGTTTTTTGTTGGGCTTTTCACCTTTTTTGAAGCCCCTGTTTTGCCAATTAATCTCCCCGGTAATAGTATAATAAAGAGTGTCGTGCTATAAAATCGGCATTTTGTTGTACCAGCTCTTTTTCTTGTCCTTCAGGAAGCTGTGCATCAGGTATGTAATTGTTTTGTATGTAATATGTCAGCAGGTCAGGCGGGCAGAGTGTTTCTTCCGTAAGTAATCGAAAAGCATTTTTCTGTGCCAGCTCCTGATTATAAAGAGGATTTTCTTTGTCGGCTATGTATTCACAAATATCTTTTGCCAGCAGTACTCCCTTTTCTGGTTCTGTCATCAGTATGAAGTTTCTATGTGCTTTCATTTGTGGTAAGGTATGGTTATCGTCATCCTGCCATTTCAGCACTTCTACTAAGAATCGGCGCAGCTCTCCGTAGCCATTTAGATAAACAATTTTTTTACCGTCTGTTCCGTGGACGAAATTATGATATATTTCTTTGTTTTTGTTTCGAACCTCTTCGGGAACTTCGGGAGCTGGTGTGAAAAGTCCTGTTATGTTTTTCCATGCTTCAGGGGTAGATAACAGTGAAATCCATTCGTGTAAGAATAAAGCCAGTGGTCCTACTGGAATGATGAATCGGTCATTAGGGGCTATCTGTTCGATGTAGGGCAACATGGATGGCTCTGTCAGATAAGTGTGTCCAAAAAGCCATGTCAGTTTGCGGTCTGCTTCTATCTTACTCCCCGGATGGCTAAAGTATTTCGACAGAGTTTCGTTTTCAGGGGCTTCTTCATAGGCTTTTTCCAATATGGCATAAAAGATATCCGCCTGCTTTTTGATAGAGGGATTATTAGGATTTATATAGGCGTGTTCATGTAGCGAAGAAACTTTCTGCCATGTATTCCAGATAATGAAACGGATATCTTCTTCGTTGATTTCATCAGCAATATAATCGCTCGAAACAGCATAAAAGGGAAGGTACTTTCCGTACAGACGCTTGTGTTCTGTAGTGAAGCTTTGCCACAACCCCAGTCCCGATATCTGATCTTCCAGATAGGCGGCAATATACATACTTAGTTTTTTGCGGAAAGAATCAGGAAGTGCCAGTGTACAGGCACGGTATAATTCATTTGACAGGTTTACGAAATAGCTGTCCGATGGTTGTATCGAAGTATATGGATGAAGTTTCAGCCATTCATTTGCATAAATCTGAGGTCTATTCATGGTTTGATACGATTAATGTTTTGTAAATAATGTGATCAGCAGCGAAGTTGCAGCTAGACAGATACCGACACCTGTAACTCCAGCCCAGCCAAATTGATGCCAGAAAGTCCCAGCCAGAAATGTTCCGAACGAACCTCCCATAAAATAGGTAGTCATGAAAATGGTATTCACGCGATTCGAAGCTTGAGGAATGAGTGACAGGGCACAGGTCTGGTTACTGATTTGTACACATTGCATGCCGATATCGATTAAAATAATGCCTGTGATAATTCCAATATAACTATTTTGGAAGATGTAGAGAATTATCCACGAAAAGATCATAATGCCGCATCCGATGTAGTTGAATGCCCTTACACCTAATATACGGACAAATTTCCCGACAAAAGAAGCTGTCATTGCTCCCGCTATACCACAGAGTCCCAACATTCCAATAATGTTGTTTCCTGCGTAAAAAGGCTCACCGCTCATCTTGAAAGCCAGGCATGCCCATAAGGTAAGGAAACATCCAAAACAGATGCCAGCCCGTAATGAAACCAGTCGTAAGGTCGCATTGTTTTTGATAAGGGTGAATACTGATTTCATCAGACCGCCATAAGTGCCTTTATAGTTGGATGGCATATCGGGCAATATACGGATGATAACAAATATACAGATTAACATCAGGATAGAAGCTATGTAGAAGATTGTGCGCCATCCCCAGTATTCTCCCACGATGCCGCTGACAACTCGTGACCCGAGAATACCGGTTAGCAGTCCGCTCACCAGTACGCCTACATTTTGTGCTTTTTTTTCTGGCTGAGAGAATTGGGCTGCAATGGGGATAAAAATCTGCGGCATGACCGAACAAATACCTGTTATCAATGAAGCTAATAGGATGAAATGGATGTTCCTTGCCATGGCAAATCCCGACATACTCACAGACAGCAATAAAAAGTTAATGACAATTATATTCCGCCGTTTATATAAATCCCCGAGCGGTATAATGAAAAGCAGTCCCAACGCATAGCCTATCTGTGTAGTCATCGGTATCAGATTGGCTGTAAATTCCGAAACGTGTAAATCTTCACTGATTTTGTTTAGTAGCGGCTGATTATAATACAGATTGGCTACGGATATGCCTGCAATGATAGCCAGCATTAAAAGTAAAGATGCTGGAATTCCTTTGTTCTCTTCTAAAATCTTTTTCATGTCGCAAAGTTACGTATTTTTTGCGAGCTTATTCCTTTGGGGGCTTGATAGGAACAGTATTTTCTTTATAAGCGGCAAAACCTTTTACTTTCACCCGTTCTTTCTTCTCTTCTTCGCCAACGGCTGCATTACCCAGTTGGTTCAGATTCTCTTTAATCGCGTTGTGTGTGTCGAAGAAATAGTCGAGTAACATTTTCAGGTGCCCTTCCAGCTCACCTTCATTGGGGGAAAAGAATGTATGGCAACGTGAATGCAGTCCCACGGTCTTTTCATCTTCGTCTACCATATATACGGTTGTGACCAGCGAATTGACATTAACCAGATTGATGATTTCTTTCAAAACGGGAAACGCTTCATTGTCTGTGCTTATCGATCCCCACCATGGATTCCATATCATGATAAAGCGGTTTTCTTCTTCAGCAGCAATATAAAAGTCATCTCCTTGATATTTAAAAGTAACATGTCCTTCACTATTTATTTCGGGTTGACATCCTATTTTTTTCAATACACTGATAACAAGGTCTTGTGTGCTGATTTCGTCTAGCTCGTTTTTTGTCATGCGTTCCAGATGTTCCAGCCGTTTTTTTCGGATGTTTATTGTTTTGAGAAGAAATAAAACTACGGGCCACAAGGCAAGTGCAATGACTGCTATCAATATGGTGATGTCGGTTATGTTGTTCATAATTAGATGTTTTAGGTTAAACAAAAGGAATCTGTCTTCCTGTTTTCAGAAATTCCTATGCTCATGCTCATTTCAGTTCTTGGCTATGAGATGAGTCAGGATAATCATTCGAACAGGTTCTTAAATATACAAATTATCTAGAGGAAAAAATTTATTTATATTGCTTTTATACTTTTTTAAATGATGCAGATGCAGCAAAAAAAGAATATATTTGTTTTATAATTGAACTTTAAAATGAAAAGCTTATGAAAAAGTATGTTTTATTTATGATACTGGCGCTGACTATGGTAGTTGGTCGCGTTCAGGCACAAAGTACGGAGCAAAATTTGTCCCGTGAAGAAAAGAAAGCTTTGCAAGAACAGCTGGATAGCCTGTTGGCTGTAGAAGCTGTGCAAGCCATCAATGAAAAGGCATTTACTCTGGAGGCTGACCGTGTCGTCTTTAAGTATGGAAATATGGCATATGTCAATTCAAATACCAATTTCGTATCTGTAAAAGGCGATAATGCAGTAGTACAAGTGGCCTTCAATATTCCCATAAGTGGGCCGAACGGAATAGGTGGAGTTACTGTGGATGGCAGCGTATCCGATTATGAAGTGAAAACTGACAAGAAGGGAAATATTTCCATTTCGATGAATGTGATGGGAACTGGTATCTCTGCTCGAGTTTTTATCAGTTTACCGAAGGGAACGAACCATGCTACGGTAGAAATCAATCCCAATTTCAATTCTAATCGCATGACATTAGAAGGGGTTATTTTACCGATAGAAAAGAGTAATGTGTTTAAAGGACGTTCCTTGTAATTTTTATCATTAATAAGAGGTTAGAAATTATGAAAAAGATTTTGTTTATGGTTTGCATGGCGGGATTGTTTATGTCGTCGTGCGAGAAAGACCCGGATATGGGTAAACTAGATGCAGATCTGGTAGTATATACAGACCACGACAATAATACCGATTTCAGCAGCTTTCATACTTATTTCCTTCCTGATAGTATATTGGAAGCAAATGGAGTACGGGCTTCATATTGGAAAGATGAGAATGCGAAGATGATTATCAGTGAGGTCGAAAGTCAGATGAGTCGTAGGGGATACGAACGGATTACTGATCCTGAACAAAAAGATCAGGCCGATGTAGGTGTACAGTTATCGTATGTTTCACAAACTACTCAGGTGGTAACCGGTGGCGGAGGTTACTGGGGTGATCCTTTTGCAGGCTGGTGGAGTACTGGCTTTTGGGGATCATGGTGGAACGGATGGTATTATTCCTATCCGGTAACTTATAGTTACGATACTAATACGTTGATTCTGGAAATGGTCGACCTGACAAATAAGAGTGATGACGGGACTCAAAAAAAGCTTCCGGTTGTATGGTATGCTAGTGCATCTGGTTTCCAGTATGGCAATAGCAGGATAAACATGCAGTTGTTATTGAACGGAGTGGACCAGGCATTCAATCAGTCTGTTTATATCCATAGAATTTATACAGAATAAGAGTAGGACATTCTCAATTTTATTTGATTAATGTCCAACACAAAAATAATGGAGATGATAACGATGAAAAGATATACTATTTTTAAGAAAGCAGTTTTGGCTTTCTGCGCTTTGGCAATGTTTGCCGTGCAAGGTTATGCCCAGTGGGATTCACAGAAAGCACATCTCATTGTCGACTGGCAAATGAATGCCCCCGTATCTACCGGTTTTGCTGACAAGATTAGCGGATGGGGTATGAATTTTGAAGGATTTTACGACCTTACCTCGCGCTGGTCGGTAGGAGCTTTCATTAATTTTCATACCAATCATAAATATATAGGGAGACAGACGATTCAGTTATCTCCGACGGAAGCACTGACAACAGATCAACAGCGTTCGGCATACCAGTTGCCGTTTGGTATAGGGACCTCTTATACATTGTACAATGGAAGATATGTTAAGCCGTATGTTGGCGTGAAACTCGGAGCTGCATATACCCGCTATACGACCTATTATGGTGCTGGCGGCGTTTTTGATAGCGGATGGGGATTTTATGTATCTCCTGAAGTGGGCCTGAAAATTTATCCTTCTCCTCATCGTCGTTTTGGCTTCCATGTAGCTGGTTATTATAATTATATGACCAACAAGATGGCAACGCTTACAGGTGATGTGGCAGGACAGAGTAACGTCGGATTCCGACTTGGTGTCATATTCTGATATTACTTGTTTAGGCTCTTTAAATTGACCCTTTAATTCACAATTTTACATTTTTCACTCTGGTTATGAACAGAGAGGTAACGGCGGTACTGTGAAGTACTGCCGTTATTGTTTTTCAGGGTAATTGTGTTCGATGTCGTAATCATCCCTACGAAAATGGAAGGTTGGTTATTTGTGGATATAGGGCTTTCTGGAAACAACATAAAAAAAGCATCCGGATTTATTCGTCGTGAAACAAATAACCGGATGCTTTTTATTATGAATCTTTCTTTTTTAGTGTCTTAGTTTTGTTGCGGCTGAGGTTCTGAGCCTTTGGGAGTCATATCTCCTTCAATGTAAAGACGGACAACCTCTTGCTTGGCATTCGTTCGTAGAGTAATCGATTTACGGAAGTGACCGGGGAATTTCCCGGCGCCATTGTAAGTAACAGTGATTTCTCCGCTTTCACCAGCCTTGATTGGTTCTTTAGGATATTGTGGCACTGTGCATCCGCAAGATGCAATTGCCTGATGAATAACCAGTGGACCGTTTCCTGTATTGGTGAATTTGAATTTACAAGTTACTTTAGGATTATTTTCGGAAAAGGCTCCGAAATTGTGAGTCGTTTGTTCAAACTTAATTTCGGCTGTACCTTGTGCAATGGCTACCAGTACTGCCACTACTAAGAACAATGTCGTAAAAATCGTTTTTTTCATTTTTTCTCAGCTTTTATTTAATCGCCCCTAAAGATATTGACTTTCTTTGTAATTCGTATCGGTTAATTAGGTTTATTAACATTTGTTCTGCTCCTATAAGAAAGACGGTGGTGGAAAATATGTCATTTGATGATTCAGAAAAATGTCTCGACAAATAAAAAAAACGTGCCCACATTATGAATAAAACATGGGCACGTTTTGATGAAATGATAACTGTGGTATTTTTTATCCACGGTTTACTTGTTTTACTCCTTTGACGGTTTTTATTTTCTTGATAAGCGATTCCAGTTTCGATGTATCATCTACCATTACGGTCAGCATACCCGAAAACAACCCGTCGTGAGAATCAATACTGATTGATCGCAATAAAATATTGTTCTCTTTGTTGATGATGGAAGTAATGTTTGTAACAATGCCTATATCGTCATGTCCCACGATACGGAGCGTGATCGGATATTGCTTTCCCTGACTCTTTCCAGCCCAGCGCGCACGGACAATGCGGTAAGGAAAACGGGCTTTCAGCTCCTTGGCATTCGGACAGTCACAACGGTGAATCTTGATTCCTCCCGATATAGTTACAAAGCCAAACACATCGTCACCGTAAATAGGGTTACAGCATTTAGCCAGATTGAAATCAATACCTTTCAGATTCTGGTCTATTACCAGCACATCATCTTTATAAAAGTCTTTCCCCTCTGTGTTCTGTTGTATATTGAATCCTTCCGCACTGCGGTAGCTGACTTCTTCACGCTGTTCGGTTTCTTTACGTTGCATTTCAACATACCGGTCGATGATATCGTTCACTTCCAGCGTTTCGTTGGCTATACTCTGATAGAAATCGGTTACAGTCTTGAAGCCCAGCTTCTTGATGAGTCGCATTAAGATAGCTTCATCGTATTCCAGCTTACGGTTCTTGAATTTGCGTTCCAGTGTTTCTTTGGCAAATTCTGTTTGGCGGGCTACCATTTCTTTCAGTGCCTGGCGTATCTTGGTCTTGGCTTTCGAAGTCGTAACAAAGTTCAACCAGTCACGTTTAGGAGTCTGCGTGGTAGAAGTCGTAATCTCTACCTGATCTCCACTGTTAAGGATTTGTCTTAACTGGACATTTCTTCCATTTACCTTGGCACCGATACAGTGACATCCCAGATTGGTGTGAATGGCAAAGGCAAAATCGAGGACGGTAGATCCTTGAGGAAGTTTGTATAGGTCACCTTTGGGAGTAAAGACGAACACTTCATCCTTGTATAATTCGAGCTTGAACTGATCCATGGCCTCCATGTCGCTGTCTGCATTTTCCAGCGTTTCACGGATAGAATTCAGCCATTCGTCGAGCCCACTTTCTCCCTTTATGCCTTTATATCTCCAGTGAGCAGCAAGACCTTTTTCGGCTATTTCATCCATACGTTCGGTACGTATCTGTACTTCCACCCATTTTCCCTCAGGACCCATGACAGTAATGTGCAGCGATTCATAACCGTTGCTCTTAGGCACTGACAGCCAGTCGCGCAAGCGTTTGGGATTAGGCAAATACATGTCAGTCACGATGGAATATGCCTGCCAGCATTCCTGCTTTTCTTTATCGAGAGGAGAATCGAGGATAATTCGGATGGCGAACAAGTCGTATACGCCTTCGAACGGACATCCTTGTTTCTTCATTTTCTGGTAAATAGAATGGATGGATTTGGTACGTCCCTTGATATGGAACTTCAGTCCGCTTTCCTCCAGCTTTTTCTTTACCGGTTCGATGAAGGCCTCAATATAACGGTCGCGGGCAGCTTTGGTAGCATTCAGTTTGTCTTTGATGTGATAGTACACATCGTGTTGTGTATATTTCAGTGACAAATCTTCCAGCTCCGATTTCAGCTTATACAATCCTAACTTGTGAGCCAGTGGAGCATACAGGTAAGCAGCCTCGTTCGATACTTCCAATCGTGCCTCTTCGTTCGTACTGTCTTTTATCTGACGCATCAGGTTCACGCGGTCGGCTATCATAATAAGGATAACTCGCATGTCTTCTGCAAAAGAGAGTAGCAGGTTGCGAAAGTTTTCCGATTCGATGGTCGGGCTCTTGGCATATAGCTCGTTTATTTTTACCAGACCATGTATGATTCCGGCCACATCTTCTCCATACATCTGTTTGATTGATTCCAGACTGCAAAGATTATATTTCACGGATTCGTGTAACATGATACCTAAAATAGAAGCACGCCGCATGCCGATTTCTTCGGCTACAATAACAGCTGTCTGCATGTCTTTGATAATTGGATTCATGCCGAAAGCGTTGCGCGGTATACTTCCTTCTGACATTACTTGTATCAGATGTTTTTTCAGGTTGCTACAGTCGTCTTTTTGCAAGGTATCTCCAGATAGTTGTAGTAGTCTTTTGTATAGAAAAATCAACTGTTTGTGCTCATCTGGTGTAAAAAAAACTTGTTCGTCCATAGTCTTTCTAGTTTTGTTGAGAACCTGTTGGTAGTAATATGAAACCTTTTCTTAATTTGAAGTCCTTAAAAGGGGGATTACTGACAGCTTCTGCGGTAAAGATAGTTTTTTTCTTCTTTTATTGTTACAAACTTAATGGTTTTTTTATACTTTTGAGGTGTAATCGATTTGTAAACGAATATTTATCACTTAAATTTATCATAATATGTTAACACACGAAGACAAAGAATTACTCGCAAAGAAAGGAATTTCCGAAGAACAGATTGCAGAACAACTGGCTTGTTTCGAAAAGGGATTTCCTTATTTGCAATTAGCTGCTGCTGCATCGGTAGAAAATAATGGTATCATGATAGCCGATGCTGATGATCAGAAAAAGTATCTGGCAGCATGGGATGCGTATAAAGACACCGACAAAAAGATTGTAAAGTTTGTACCGGCTTCGGGTGCTGCAAGCCGTATGTTTAAAAATATGTTCGAATTTCTGGGTGCAGACTATGACGAGCCTACTACTGATTTTGAAAAGAAGTTCTTCGACCATATCCATGATTTTGCATTTTACAACGACTTGAATGCTGCTTGTATGGATAATACGGGTAAGAATATCGATGCACTTTTGTCGGAACATAATTACAAGGCTGTTGTTTCTAATTTGTTGGAGTCAGCCGGATTAAATTATGGTTCTCTTCCAAAAGGTTTGCTGAAATTCCATCGTTATGCCGACGGCGTACGTACTCCGTTGGAAGAACATCTGGTAGAAGGAGCTCTTTATGCAGCCGGAAAAACAGGAAAGGTGAATGTTCACTTTACCGTATCGGGCGAACATCGTGCTTTATTCCAGAAACTGGTAGACGCTAAAGTTGCTGAATATGCTAAGAAATATGGTGTAGAATATAATATCAGCTTTTCTGAACAAAAGGCAAGCACAGATACAATTGCAGCCGATATGGAAAACAAACCGTTCCGTGATAACGGTAAATTGCTGTTCCGTCCGGGTGGTCATGGAGCTTTGATTGAGAATTTGAATGATCTGGATGCTGATATCGTATTTATCAAGAACATTGACAATGTAGTGCCCGACCGCCTGAAAGGTGATACGGTAACCTATAAGAAATTACTTGCCGGTGTATTGGTTACACTTCAGAAACAGGCATTCGATTATTTGGAACTGCTGGATAGCGGACATTACAGCCACGATCAGCTTGAAACAATCATTCGTTTCGTACAGCAGCAGTTGCGTTGCCGCAGAAGTGATATTAAAGACCTGGAGGATGCAGATCTTGTAATTTACCTGCGCAAGAAACTGAATCGTCCGATGCGTGTCTGCGGTATGGTGAAAAATGTGGGTGAACCGGGCGGTGGTCCGTTTCTGGCTTATAATCCGGATGGAACTGTTTCACTTCAGATTCTGGAAAGTTCTCAGATTGATATGAAGGATCCGGAAAAGAAAGCTATGTTCGAAAAAGGTACTCATTTCAATCCGGTCGATCTGGTTTGTGCCGTACGTGACTATAAAGGTAATAAGTTCAACTTGTTGCAGTACGTAGATAAGGCTACAGGATTCATTTCTTATAAATCGAAGAATGGTAAAGACCTGAAGGCTTTGGAATTGCCGGGCTTGTGGAATGGTTCAATGAGCGACTGGAGTACTGTCTTTGTAGAAGTTCCGTTGAGCACTTTCAATCCGGTAAAAACAGTGAACGATTTGTTGCGTGAACAGCATCAGTAAAAAGTAAGTCATTCGTAATAAAATAATATATCCGGCATGGAATCAGACGCTGTAACGTTTGTTCCATGCCGGATGTTTTTTTTTGATTTATATTTCCCATCTGTCTATCTGCCCAAACAGACGTGTAAGGGCAGACTTACACGATTCGGGATAATAGAGTGTATACGCAACCCATAATTTCTGATTGCGGACAAACTTGGTGTGGTATCGATATCCTTCTATCTTGTTCCCGTTTTCATACAGTGGACCGCTGAGGATGAATGAATCGCGCAAGAGCTGCTGGTCTTCAGCATGCAGTTTGGTTGCCATTTCTTTCATCTTGACTTTTATCGGGCTGGTATCAGGAGCCTTCAGTACGGCACATTCGATAACGAACCGTTCGTGATTCCAGTATCCTAAACGGACAAAACCTTCATCGGTTATCTCTGGAGAAAAAAACTCCGGATAACGAATGCAGTACCCATAGAAACTGTCGCAATAGGTCTTCATTGGAGCGTCATCAATTAATTCTGCCAATACGTCCTGATAAGTACGAAATCCGGTTTTATCTCTCGACAGGTTGATACCTATCATAAAACCTGTCAGGAGGACAATGAGAATAATCAGTTTTTTCATGGCCCGATGTTTTTATGGTTTAACGTACTAAATACATCCTTTGCTTGAAGGTATTTCGTAATGATAAATATCCCTTCTGACAGCCATTTTTATACTACGTGCCAGCGCCTTGAATATACCTTCTATTTTGTGATGTTCGTTCTGTCCTTCAGCCTTGATGTTCAAGTTCATATGGGCTGCATCACTCAGCGACTTGAAGAAATGGAGAAACATTTCGGTAGGCATTTCGCCAATCTTCTCACGTTTGAATTCTGCATCCCATACCAGCCAGGGACGACCTCCGAAATCGAGAGCAACCTGACACAGACAGTCATCCATAGGCAGGCAATAGCCGTATCTTTCAATACCTCTTTTACTGCCCAAAGCTTTATACAAGCATTCTCCCAAAGCAATGGCCGTATCTTCAATGGTGTGATGTTCATCTACTTCCAGATCTCCTTTCACACGGATGGTCAAATCTATGCCGCCATGTTTGCCGATTTGTTCCAGCATGTGGTCGAAGAATCCCAGTCCGGTACTGATTTCGCAGGTGCCGTTTCCATCCAGGTTGAGTCGGATATAGATATCTGTTTCTTTCGTTGTACGGCGTACTTCAGCAATCCGTTCTCCGGCGAATAGAAATTCGGCTACCTTATCCCAGTCGGTAGTAGCAAGTACACAGCAGTCCTGTAATTTTTTGTCTGTCAGCAGACTGTAGTCCTTTTGCAATAGGATAGCTTTGCACCCTAGGTTATATGCCAATTCTACATCGGTAGCCCGGTCGCCTATGACAAAACTGCCGTTCAAATCATACTCCTCATTATTTAAATAACGAGTGAGCATACCGGTACGTGGCTTCCGGGTAGGAGCGTTGTCTTCTGGGAAGCTACGGTCTATAAACACTTCATCGAACGTAATGCCTTCGTTGGCAAATGTTTTCATGACCAGATTGTGTACAGGCCAGAAGGTGTTTTCGGGGAACGAAGATGTACCTAATCCGTCCTGGTTGGTAACCATTACAAATTCAAAGTCAAGCTTCTGGCGGATGAAATGCAGGTTACGGAATACTTTAGGATAAAACTCCAGTTTTTCGAAGGCATCCAACTGATAGTCGATGGGAGGTTCGATGACCAATGTTCCGTCGCGGTCAATAAACAATACTTTCTTTTTCATGATCATGCTGGATTATATTGTTTTAAAGCCTCAAGCAAAGCATCGTTCTCAGGACGGGTACCGATGGTGATACGCAAACATTCGTGACACAGGGTAACGCCGGAACGGTTGCGGACAATGATCCCTTTACTTACCAGATAGTCGTAAATGGCTTTTGCATTGGTTACTCGGGTCAGAAAGAAATTAGCATCTGTGTGGTAGATATGGATACAGCAAGGCAGTTTCCCAAATTCTTTGATCATGCGTGTACGCTCATTGAGCAAGGACTGTACCCATCGCTGTACCTCATAGTGTTTATGCATCATCTGAATAGCTTCCTGCTGTGTAAGCCGGTTGACATTATACGGATATTTTATTTTGCTAAGTATACCGATTATCTCCGGAGAAGCAAATGCCATACCCAGACGAATGGCTGCGCAACCCCATGCTTTTGAGAAGGTCTGGAAGATAATCAGATTGGGATATTCCTTTAATTTGCTGATAAGGGAAGGCTCATCGGAAAAGTCGATATAAGCTTCATCGACGATAACCAGTCCCTGGAATTTGTTTAACAAAGTAAGAATCTCCTCGCGGCACAGGTTATTTCCTGTCGGATTGTTGGGCGAACACAGAAAGATCAGTTTGGTATTCTCATCCGAAGCAGCCAGCAGCTCGTCTGCCTTGAACTGGAATGTTTTGTCAAGCAAAACCTTGCGATATTCTACGTCGTTTACGTCGGCACATACCTGATACATGCCATAAGTCGGGTCGATGGCAACAACATTGTCGATACCCGGTCGGCAAAAGGCGCGGTATACCAAGTCAATTGCTTCGTCGCTTCCGTTGCCTAAAAATATTTGATTCGGACTGACTTTTTTGATTAAAGCAATCATGTCCTTCAGTTCGCGTTGCAGCGGATCAGGGTATCGGTTGTTGGGAGTATTGTACGGATTTTCATTGGCATCCAGAAAGACGGAAGCCTCTTTTCCGCTATATTCATCACGTGCCGAAGAGTAAGGTTTCAGGACCCATATATTCGGTCGTGTCAATTCTTTCAACGGTTTCATAACTTTTCTTGTCGATTAGGGTTTTTCATTAAGTCGTACAGTTACGGCGTTCTTATGAGCATCAAGATGTTCGTTGGCAGCCATTACTTGAATGGCCGGTCCGAGGGAGGCGATACCATCGCGCGTTATTTCCTGAAAGGTTATCTTGCGTATAAAGCTGTCCAGACTGACACCGCTGTAAGCTTTGGCATAGCCGTTGGTTGGAAGGGTGTGGTTGGTACCCGATGCGTAGTCGCCCGCACTTTCCGGTGAGTATGAGCCTAGAAATACAGACCCTGCATTGACAACCTGATCGGCTATATCCATGTAATTTTTTGTTTCGATGATTAAATGTTCAGGTGCGTATTCATTAATCATGTCGACAGCTTCTTGTATTTCTTTTACCAGAATAAGCTTACTCGACTGAAGTGATTTTTCGGCGAGAGCCTTGCGGGGAAGCTCTGCCAGTTGCCGGTCTACTTCTGCCGCTACCTCGTCAATCAGTGTCTCGGAGGTTGTTATCAGTATGGCCTGACTGTCGGCACCATGCTCAGCCTGTGAGAGAAGGTCGGACGCAACAAATACCGGATTGGCTGTGTCATCGGCAAGTACCGCCACTTCCGATGGTCCGGCAGGCATGTCAATGGCTACATCACGCAGGGCGACCTGCTGTTTGGCTATTGTGACATATTGGTTGCCCGGTCCGAATATCTTATATACTTTGGGAATGCTGTCAGTACCGTATGCCATGGCTCCAATGGCTTGTACTCCACCGGCCTTGAATACTCTTTTTACACCAGCCGCGCGTGCTGCATACAGGATAGCCGGATGAATTTTACCTTCCCGGTCGGGAGGTGTACACAATATGATTTCCTTGCATCCGGCAATTTGTGCCGGAGTGGCAAGCATCAGTACGGTAGAGAACAAGGGGGCTGTTCCGCCTGGTACATAAAGACCTACTTTCTCTATGGCAACAGCTTTCTGCCAGCAGGTGACGCCCGGAAGTGTTTCTACTTTCTTTCCCTCAAATTTTTGTGCGGCATGGAACGTGCGGATATTGTTCAAAGCCAGCATAATGGCCTCTTTGAGTTTTACGTCGACTGCTTTTTCGGCTTCCTCAAATTCTTTTTCCGTAACCTCCAGTGAATCTAATTTTACTTTGTCGAATTGCTCTTCGAAACGGATAACAGCACGATCACCTTCTGCCCGAATTTCTCCCAGTATTTTGCAAACAGTTTCACGGAGATCTTCGGTGTGCAGGGCAGAACGTTTCAGCAGTTCTTTCCATTTCGGGCGTTCGGGGTAACGTATGATATTCATAATGCGAGACATTTTTAATTCATTAAATTATAAAATCATTTTCTCAATAGGTAGTACCAAAATGCCTTGGGCTCCCAGTGCCTTTAGTTTGCCGATGATTTCCCAAAAACATTTCTGGTCGATTACCGTGTGTACACTGCTCCATCCTTCTGTTGCCAGAGGCATGATTGTCGGACTCTTTATGCCCGGCAAGACGGCTGTGATCTCTTTTACCTTATCAGTAGGAGCGTTCATCAGCACATATTTCTTATCCTCAGCAGCTTTTACGGCTTCTATACGGAATAGAAACTCTTTCAGTACTTCCTGCTTTTCCGGTGTCAGATTGGGATTGCCTATCAGCAATGCTTCGCTTTTCATCACCACTTCCACTTCTTTCAGGTTGTTGCTGATTAGCGTAGAACCGGAACTGACAATATCGAATATAGCATCCGAAAGTCCTATGCCGGGAGCGATCTCTACTGATCCGGTAATGACATGGATATCGGCATTGATACCTTGCTCTTTCAAATAGGTTTTCAGGATACCGGGATAAGAGGTCGCGATTTTCTTTCCGTTGAACCACGATGGTCCGTTATATTCTTCTTCCTTGTGGATAGCCAGCGATAATCTGCACTTGCTGAATCCCAGACGGTAAACGATATCAGCACGTTCGGCTCGTTCTACATATTCATTTTCACCCACGATACCTAAGTCAGCTACTCCACTGGCTACACTTTGGGGTATATCGTCATCGCGCAGAAAAAGTACTTCTATCGGGAAGTTAGAAGACTGCGTAAGTAATGTACGTTTTGAAGTAGAAAGTTTAATATCTGCTTCTGCAAATAATGCCATTGTATCTTCGTACAAACGGCCTTTTGATTGGACTGCAATTCTAAGCATATTCTATTTGTTTTTAATTATGAAATAAAAAAGGCTTACCGTATTACGGCAAGCCTTTCTATTTCTGTAACTGTACGACACATCAGCCTACCGTATTTTTACGTTAGGTACATGATGGTGGCGCATAGTTAAGTTATTGTTCATACTCGATATTATTTTATTCTTGTGTGGCAAATGTAAAGTGTTTAAATGTAAAATCCAAATATTTATCAGAAAAACTTTATTTTTGCTTTCAATGTTATTGCTTCTTTAGCTTTGAAGATATTTCATGGGATTTATTTCCCCGTTTTCTATTTTTGTGAAAACATCTTTTGCCTGTTCAAGAAATTGTACACCTTGGCTGAAAGGAGAATTATTTTGTCCTTCCATCTTCAGCAATTCGGATGAGAAGATTGCTCCCCTGACCAGATAAGTAAACATCTCATCTTGTAGTCCAAGTTGGTAGTAGCAATAAGCTATCTGATAATAATGTACGTGCATTGTTTCGGAAGCAAGCTCTTCTTGTTCTTTAAAATAGTTCAGTGCTTGCTGCCAGCATTCATGGCGGAAGTAAGCATTTCCTATGTACGAGAGGCTATCTGCTTCATCTTCGGCAAACAGCCGTCCATAATGGAAAGACTGTTGTGCTTCTTCCATCCTGCCATTTATCAATTCTAGTTCTCCTTTCAACAGGTAAAGATCGCTGTTGTGATTGTCGTATGCCAGTCCTTGTTCGATGTCTTCTTCACATGCCTGAAGATCTCCCAACTGCAAGCGTGAGTATCCTTTTTTATGATATAAAGAAGCCATTTCAAAATTGGCCAGATTGTTGCTTGTTGTGATTTTGTCGGCATACTCCAGAACTTTCTGATAGTTTTGCATAAAGAAATAAATCGACATGATAATATTCTGGATATATGGCTTTTCTGTAGTATGTTTTTCAATATAGAACAGGCATTCCATTGCTTTGTCTATCTCATTTTCCAGAAGCAGTGCATTACTTTTCAATTCCCATGTTATAAGGTTGGTATCATCTATTGCCATGGCAAAATCGATGGCCTCCATCGCTTTTTCAGGCTTATACATGCGGAGATAGCATCGTATTAAGTTATGCCAGAAATCGATGGTATAAGGTGCTTCATCGAGCAGGCGGTTATATAAGTCAACCGCTTCTTCCACATTGCCAAAGCTGAAGTGATAAGAAGCCAATTCCTCCAGTAACCCTAAGTTGTCTGGATCCTCGTTACTGGCCTTTTGTAGCCAATAGTATGCATTTTTTTTCTGGTGCCCATCCATATATAGATGAGCGATATCGAGCATTGTATCTGTATTTTTTTCATCCTGATAAAGCTGGTTCAGTAATTCATCAGCTTCTTGGTTTCGCTTTTGTGCCAGATAGAGTTCGGCCTGCAATAATCTTACTTCATAGTCGTTTGGGTCTGCTATGGAATTGAGCAATTTCTGTGCTTCATGTGTATGTCCTTTGATAATTAGGTTATGGCATTTGAATATCAAAATATCGGGATTGTCAGGATGAAGCATTACCCCATAGTCTACTACTTCTTCACAAGCTTTGATATTTCCCATGCTGGCATAAAATTCGGCCAGTAAGGTGATTTCGTCGGGTTCCAGATAAATAGAGGTATGATTCTCTATCATATCCGAATATTTAGCCAGTAACTGTTTGAACTCTGGTTTATGGAAGATTGAAGACAAGTCGTCCTTCATAATTTGTTGGTTTGTTTGTTAGGAGATATAAATAAAAACGCAGATTACGCAAATACATGCTTCCGCTCGAGGATATATAGTTCTTGCGCAATCTGTGTTTCCGGACTTTATACCGGTTGGTATAATAACTTATTTATTATTGATCTTACTCCATGTGTCTTTCAACGATACAGTACGGTTGAATATCAGATGTTCTGGAGTAGAATCTTTGTCGACGTTGAAGTATCCGATACGTTGGAACTGCAAATAATCGAGCGGTTTGGCATCTGCAAGGAATTTTTCTACATAACATTCTTTCAGGACTTTCAGTGAATCTGGATTAATGATTTCTTTCATGGCCTCCAGCGCTGAACAGTTCTTTGCCTCACGAATAGCTGCCATTTCATCGCGTGGATTCTCCACCTTCCATAAACGGTCGTACAAGCGTACTTCTGCTTTCAGGCAGTGATTGCAGCTTACCCAGTGCAGTGTACCTTTTACTTTACGGTTGGCTTCTGGCATACCGCTCTTTGTGTTCGGGTCATATTCGGCATATACTTCTACAATATTTCCATTTTCGTCTTTCTTGCAGCCTGTACATTTTACGATATACGCATTCTTCAGGCGGACTTCTTGTCCCGGAGTCATACGGAAGAACTTTTTAGGAGCATTTTCCATGAAGTCGTCGCGTTCCATCCATAACTCACGGCTGAACTCGATGATATGGGTAGGAGAATTCGGGTCTTCCGGATTATTGATAGCTTCCATTTCTTCTACCTTTCCTTCTGGGTAGTTGGTAAGAATCAGTTTGACTGGGTTTAGCACAGCCGATACACGGGTAGAGCGGGCATTCAAGTCTTCACGAACGGCACTTTCCAGCAGAGCAAAATCGTTCAGTGCGTCGTAGGTCGTGTATCCGATTTTATCGATGAACTTATGGATAGACTCAGGAGAATAACCTCTACGGCGGAATGCACAGATGGTCGGCATACGAGGATCATCCCATCCGTTTACCAGACCTTCTTTAACCAGAACCAACAAGTTACGTTTACTCATCAGTGTGTAGCTGAGGTTCAGCTTATTGAATTCATACTGATGAGGACGGTTGTCGTCGAGGTCTTTCCCTTCTTTTACCCAGTCGACAAACAAATCGTACAATGGACGGTGAACTACGAACTCCAGCGTACACAGTGAGTGGGTAACCCCTTCGAAATAGTCGCTCTGTCCGTGTGCAAAGTCGTACATAGGATAAGCCTTCCATTTATCACCCGTACGGTGATGAGGCGTTTTAACAACTCGATAGATTATCGGGTCGCGGAAGTGCATGTTCGGGTTAGCCATGTCTATTTTGGCACGAAGTACCATCTTACCCTCTTCTATTTCTCCCTTGTTCATCTTTTCAAAAAGTGCGAGACTTTCCTCTATCGGGCGATTGCGGTAAGGGCTTTCTACACCTGGCTGAGTTGGAGTACCCTTTTGGGCAGCAATTTCTTCTGAAGTTTGTTCGTCTACATAAGCCTTACCTTCTTTAATAAGGCGGATGGCAAAGTCCCACAGTTGCTGGAAATAGTCGGAAGCATAATACTCATGTCCCCACTGGTATCCCAGCCACTGGATGTCTTCTTTGATTGCTTCTACGTATTCCACATCTTCTTTTGTCGGGTTTGTATCGTCGAAGCGTAAGTTACATACACCTCCGTATCGCTGGGCAATACCAAAGTCCATGCAAATAGCCTTAGCGTGACCAATATGTAAATATCCGTTTGGTTCAGGCGGAAAACGGGTCTGTATTCTTCCTCCGTTCTTTCCCTCCTTCAAATCTTTTTCAACAATTTGTTCTATAAAGTTCAGACTTTTCTTTTCAGAACTTTCCGTTACTTTCATTTCTGTCATAGCGTTTTCGTTTTACACTTTTGTTTGCAAAAATAGTGATTCTTTCCTGAACTACCTATAAAAGAATGGTGATACTGAAAGTTAAATAATAAAATACTTTCTGCCAGAGCGGAGTTTTTTAGGCAGAGATAAAGTAATAAATGCAGTATGCATGAAAAAAAATTTTTTGATTTCATAAGAAGAACATTATAAATATTCTTGTGTATAGATAGAAAAAGATTTACAAATGATGTTTTTGGGATCATCCTTGAGAATTATTGTAAAACATCTGAAATAGAA
>OHBW01000208.1_pt1 | contig 27994 bp, 25 predicted proteins | sample 1577411 | NCBI WGS metagenome assembly OHBW01 (sample SAMEA3879534, study PRJEB24766) | human gut metagenome | biome: human-associated habitat; feature: feces | place: USA | collected 1985/1987 | reverse complement strand
GCAGGATCCCGTTGCCGAAGGCAAGCTGGCAGTTGAAACTCTGTACGCTGTCCTTCAGGGCACGGCAACTCCGGGCTGGACCAAGCTCCCGACTCCGGTTGCATATCCGGAAACGAAGGACAACTTCAGCTGGTTCGAATAATTTCCGTATAGGCTTACGGATACGAAACAGCAAAAGACTGAATTTGCGTTAAATCAATATGTAAAAGGCGATCGGCCAGCTCCAAAAGGGCTGGCCGATTTTTCTTATCCAAATTAAGAAAAAAGAAGGAGAGGACATCATGTTTTTTGAAGAACACGCAAAGCTGCTTTCTGATTTTGCCCGCGTCTCACAGGCTGCGGGCGCACGCGCCGACTATGTGCAGGGCGGCGGCGGAAATACCTCTGTCAAGCTCCCCGGCGGACTGATGGCGATCAAGGCCTCCGGCTTCTGTCTGTCCGATATCCACCCGGATCAGGCATATGCCGTGCTGGACGGCGCGGATCTGCGGAATTTCTATCTCACGACCGAACCGTCCGAGCTTGCGGACGTCGAAAAAGAGGGCTCTGCCCGCGCGAAAGCGGACGTGCGCCATATCGACGGTCTTGCCGATCTGCGGCCGTCCGTCGAAGCGGGCTTTCACTCCATCCTGAAAACCTTCGTGGTGCACACGCACAGCGTCTATGCCAACCTTGCGGCCTGCTCCACAGCCTGCCGTCCGATCGCGGCGCAGGCATTTGCCGGAGCCGCTTATACGTGGGGCTGGGTACCTTATACTGATCCCGGCGCGAATCTGACCTTTGCCATCCGCGACGAGCTGCGGCGCGTGGAAAAAGAGACGGGCAAAGCTCCGTCCGTCATTCTCATGCAGAACCACGGCATCATCGTCCATGACGACGACCCGGATACCGCGCTTGCGATTCACACTGACGCAAACGAGCGGCTGGCACGGATGTTCGGCCTGTCCGGTACAAGCTTCCCGAAGATCGCCGTGCGCGAAATGGCCGCAGGCATTTACGCCGCCGATGTGCCGTATCTGGCAGGTCAGTTCCGAACCGGCGGCTATACGCAGGAATTTCTCATGACGCAGCCGCTGTATCCCGACCAGATGGTCTTCCTGACGGATACGTTCTATCTGGATCAGGAAACGCTTGGAGCCGGACAGGCCGTCGCCAGCAGCAAAACGGGCGAGCTGCTCATGCAGATGGACGCGAAAAAGGCCCTGACGCTGACCGAAACACTCACGGCAGTCTTCTTCGTCATGGAGCACATCCGCAAGGCGGGGTACGAGCTTTCCACCATGGGCGAAGCCGCGAAGAAGTTCATTGCCAACTGGGAAAGCGAAAAATACCGCAAGTCTCTCGCCGGCAAAAAAGCCTGAACCGACAAAAAAGTCGCCTCCCCTTGCGTAAGGGGAGGCGATATGCGTCCGTCGCTGTTCGTTTGCGGTGTAAAGCTTCAGAGGCTGCGGGCCGGTAGGGGAGACGTCGGGCGCTGTCGCACCGGTGCGTCAGTCTATTCCCATGAAAGCCCTTCAGCACGGCATTTTTCAAGTGCCTCATCCTGTCCCTGCCGGGCAGCAGCGATATACCAGCGTTTTGCCTGCTCTGCATCGCGCGCGGTGCCGATCCCCGCTTCGTAGAACGTTCCGAGATTATACTGCGCGTCCCAGTCGCCATGCTCTGCGGCGCGCTTTGTCCAATAGAACGCGTTCGCGTCGTCCTGCGGAACGCCCTGCCCCTTCAGATAGAACCAGCCGACCTGACACTCGGCCAGCGGATAGCCCTGTTCGGCCAATTCCAGATGCCCCTTGAAGCAGGCTTCATATTCTCCGGCTTCCCAGTACCGGTCGATCAGCTCACAGCAGCGGTCGTATTCCGGGCAGGGCTTATAATAATCGATTTCCATCGGTATCTCCTTGTTTTTATTTCTCCCACCTGTCGATGAGCGCCTGGATCTGCGCGGTGAAGCGGGTCAGATCGCGGTTCGGGCGCTCCCTGCAGCTCTGCGCCACAAGAAGCAGGCGCTGCGCCGCTGCGATGAGCGCGTCGAAGACGCCCTTCTTCCGTGCCGCGCCGCGCTTGGCAATCGGACGGCCGGCCGGGAACGCAAGGAATTTGCCGGAAAGCAGGTCAAATTCCGCGCCTGAGAACGGCGCGACAGCGACATACCCCTTTTCCTGCAAAAGCGCCTGAAACGCTTCGCAGGCCTCGGTATCGCCGTGGTTGACGAAAATCGTCTCCGGCTTTTTTGCAAATGCCTCGACCCAATTGAAAAGACCCTTCTGGTCTGCGTGACCGCTTGTGCCGTGCAGGACGGCGATCTCGGCGTTTACGGCGATATCCTCGCCGAACAGCCGGACCTCCTTCACGCCGTCCAGCAATGCCCGTCCCAGCGTGCCCTTGGACTGATAGCCCGCGATAAGAATGATGTTCTCCGCTATCCAGAGGTTGTGCTTCAGGTGGTGCCGGATGCGGCCCGCGTCGCACATACCGCTGGCAGACAGGATGACCTTGGGGCGCGGATCGCTGTTGATCGCCTTTGAGTCCTCTGCCGTGATCGCAAACTGCAGCCCGGGGCACCAGATGGGGTTCTGCCCGCTTTTCAGGACAGCCTGCGTCTCCGGGTCAAAGCAGTCGGTATCGCACTGTAAAAAGACGCTGGTGGCCTCCTCGGCCAGCGGGCTGTCAAGGTAGACCGGGAAACCGTCGTGTCCATGCACAAGCTTTTTCTGCTTGATCTCGCGCAGCAGGTACAGAAGCTCCTGCGTCCGGCCCACGGCGAAGGCCGGGATAATGACGCTGCCGCCGCGGTCGAACGCCCGCTGCAGAACCTCTGTCAGCTCCGCGCGCACGTCCTTGGGCTTGTCGTGCAGGCGGTTGCCGTAGGTCGACTCGACAACGAGATAGTCCGTCTCGGCGACGGGCAGGGGATCGTTCAGGATCGGCTGGTCAATGTTGCCGACGTCGCCGGAGAACACAATTTTTTTCTCGGTGCCGTCCTCCCGCAGCCAGAACTCAATGCAGGCCGAGCCCAGCAGATGGCCGATATCGGAAAAGCGCACGCGCAGGCCGTCGGCAATCGTCACGCATTCGCCATACCGGCAGGGACGGAAGCACGCCGCCGCGCCCTTCGCATCGTCAACGGTGTACAGCGGTTCGACCGGCGGCTCGCCCGCACGCTCAGCCTTGCGCGTTTTCCACGCGGCCTCGGATTCCTGAATGTTCGCCGAGTCGCGCAGCATAACGTCGGCCAGACTGCACGTGGCAGGCGTAGCGTAGATTTTTCCCCGGAAGCCGTCCTTATAGAGCTGCGGCAGAAGCCCCGCGTGGTCGATATGCGCATGGGTCAGAAAGACGGCGCTGACGTCCTTCGCCGCGACGGGCAGCGGGATATTCTCGTAAATATCCACGCCCTGCTCCATGCCCCGGTCGATCAGGTAGTTTTCTCCTGCCAGCTCCAGCAGCGTACAGCTCCCTGTGACCTCATGGGCCGCGCCGACGAATGTGATCTTCATAGGCAGATCCCTCCTTTTTATATTCAGTATAGCATAAATCACCGGTTCTGCAATCGCCCGCCGGCACGCGAAAATAATTTTTGCCTTTCCGAAAAAAGTTCTTGACTTTTTGACACACTTCAGCTATAATCAGCCTTGCTGTTTGAGTTGCTGGTATAGCTCAGCCGGTAGAGCAGCTGATTTGTAATCAGCAGGTCGGGGGTTCGAATCCGTCTACCAGCTCCACCGACAAGCACTATAATTGAATATGGGGGAATTCCCGAGTGGCCAAAGGGGGCAGACTGTAAATCTGTTGTCAGTGACTTCGGTGGTTCGAATCCACCTTCCCCCACCATTATCGAGCAGACACTTGTGTTTGCTCGATAATTTTTTGTATCTTAGGATTCGAAAGCCGGCTCTTGGCGGTATGCCGATGGCATGCCGCAACCGGCGTGGCTTTTTCGCAGAAAAGCGAATCCACCTTCCCCCACCAGGAACGAGTTGATGGTTTCATCAACTCGTTCTTTTTTCGTTTCAGGGCCTGTCGATAAACAAACAATAACGAGCGGACACAAGGTGTCGGCTCGTTATTGTCTTTCTCTCTATTTGTTCTGTGCGTTGCTGCTGTCGAGCGGCAGCGCGCTTTTTCTCTTTTTTCGGGGGAGTATGCCGCCCTGAGCGGTGCGGGCAGCGGTTGCATCGGCAGGAGGAGACTGCCACGGCATGCCGACGGAACACAAGGTTCTTGTCAGCAAAATTAAAATATCACAAGAATCTTGCTATGTCAAGAATAAAATTACAAGATTCTTGTTAAACTGAATTGACAGATACAAGTTTCTGCGATAGAATGCTGTCAAATCTTGTCGTAGTCTGTCATAGACGGAGGAAATCGGATGAGTTTTGGCAAACAAATGCGGCTGCGGCGTGAAGAGCTTCAGCTCTCGCGCGCTTCTCTGGCGGAGATGCTCGGTGTTTCACCCTCTGCTATCAGCAATTATGAAAACGGCGTCAGCTCGCCCAAGGAAGAGGTCTTGCTGCGCCTTTTCGACGCGCTGCAAATTGATCCGAACTATCTCTACCGCGATTCGTTCCGCGCGGGGAGCTTTGTCTGCTCGCACGAGGAGCAGGCACTGATCGAGGCTTACCGCGCGCTCCCGCCGCTCGGCCGCGAGGCGGTGCGCAGCCTGATCGACTCGCTCGGCGCACTGTGCCGCGCGCAGGAGAAAAGCGTGCTTTGAGTTAGAAGATTTCCACGCAAAAGACTTGAATCATTCATAAATTCCAATTATAATATAAGTTTGGAAATCAATATTAAAGAAGGAAGCGTATTTCTTATGACGAAAATTGATATTTTCTCCGGCTTTCTGGGTGCCGGCAAGACCACGCTCATCAAAAAGCTGATCGCCGAGGCTTACAGCGGCGAAAAGCTGGTGCTGATCGAAAACGAGTTCGGTGAGATCAACATCGACGGCGGCTTTCTGAAGGAGTCCGGCATCGAGATCTCCGAGATGTCCGCCGGCTGCATCTGCTGCTCCCTTGTCGGCGACTTCAACAAGGCGCTCAAGGAGGTCGTGGAGCAGTTCCACCCCGACCGCGTGCTCATCGAGCCGAGCGGCGTGGGTAAGCTCTCCGACGTGATCGTTGCCGTGCAGCGCACCGTGGACGAGTGCCCGGACGAGCTCAAGCTCAACAGCTATGTCACCGTGGCCGATGCAAGCAAGGTCAAGGTCTATATGAAGAACTTCGGCGAGTTCTACAATAACCAGATCGAGGCCGCCGGCACGATCATCCTCTCCCGCACGCAGAAGCTCTCGCAGGAGAAGCTGGAGGCCGCTGCCGCGATGCTGCGCGAGAAGAACCCCGATGCCGCTATCCTGACGACGCCGTGGGACGAGCTGGACGGCAAGACCATTCTCTCCGCGGTCGAGAAGGTGTCGCTCAGCGATGAGCTTCTCGAGAAAATGCGCCATGAGCACGAGATCGAAGAGGCCGAGCACGCGCATCACCATCATGACCACGACCATGACCATGAGCATGACCATGAGCATGACCATGAGCACGAGCATGACGAACACCACCATGACCATGATGAACATCATCACGACCACGACGAGCACGCGCATCACCATCATCACCACGATGGTGAAGAGTGCGACGATCCTGAATGCTCCTGCCACCATCACCATGCCGACGACGTCTTTGCCTCCTGGGGCAAGGAAACGCCGAAGAAGTTCACGCGCGAAGCGCTTGAAGAGATGCTCCGCAAGCTTGACAGCGGCGACTACGGCCATATCCTGCGTGCCAAGGGCATCGTAAACGGTGAGGACGGCTGGCTCGAGTTCGACTATGTGCCCGAAGAGCACGAGGTCCGCGCAGGCCATCCCGACTACACGGGCCGCCTCTGCGTCATCGGCGCGGAGCTCAAGGAAAACGGCCTTGCCGAACTGTTTGGAGTGTGATCGATGGATATTCCTGTTTATCTGGTTGCCGGTTTTCTGGATTCCGGCAAGACGAACTTTATCAACGGCATTTTAGAAGACGGTTTCGCCCGCGAGGATAAGACGCTGCTCATCTGCTGCGAAGAGGGCGACGAGGAGTACGAAAAGAAGGCGCTCGACAACGTCACCGTCGTCACGGTGGACGATGAGGACGAGCTGACGCTCGCATTCTGCAAAGAGCTTGAAAAAAAGTACCGCCCCAAGCAGGTGCTCATCGAGTACAACGGCATGTGGCAGATGGAGAAGCTCTACCGCGAGGTGCTGCCCGCCAACTGGGTGCTCTACCAGATCATGACCTTCGTGCAGGCGCCGACGTTTGAGCTGTTCGTTAAGAACATGGGCCAGCTCATGATGGAGAAGATCACGAACGCGGATATGATCGTCTTCAACCGCTGCGACGATAAGCTCAAAGAGAGTCTGCGCGCGCGGAATCTGCGCATGGTCAACCGCCGCGCGGACATTTACCTTGAGGACAACGATGGCAACAGTGAGGATTACCTCACCGGCGACGAGTGCCCCTTCGACATGACGCCCGAGCTCATCGACATTCCGGACGACGACTACGGCGTTTGGTACGTTGACGCGATGGATCACACCGACCGCTGGGACGGCAAGAAGGTGCACATGAAGCTCATCATGTGCCATTCGAAGAAGTTCCCCGGTATCCACTGTCCCGGCCGCTTTGTGATGACCTGCTGCGAAAACGACATTCAGTTCGTTGGCATCGTCGCCAAGGGCGACAGCCTGAAGGCCTACAAAAACCGCGACTGGGTGGAGATCACCGCGACGGTCAAGAAGGAATATCTCGACGCCTACGAGGGCGAAGGCCCCGTGCTGTACGTTGAGAAGATCACCACAACGTCGAAGCCCGAGCAGGAGGTCGTGACCTTCTGATTTTGCACCGCATTGAGAAGAAGCATAAAAAAGCGACGCTCTCTTTTTGAAAGAGAGCGTCGCTTTTGCTCTTGCGGGAGGGGGAAAAATCAAGCGCCGATGATGAGCGGCACGAGCGCCGCGCAGGAAAGGCACATCAGCATGCCCGTGCAGAACGAGTAAGCCATGGTTTCGGGATTGCAGTACTTTTCCACAAGCGGCAGACACAGGTCGGTCGAAGCGGTACCGGGAATGGTGACGGCCTCGATGTAGCCGATCTTGCTGGCGATGAGCGGCAGGAAGATGAGACCCATCGTCTCGCGCAGCACGTTGTGCAGAAACGAGATCGCGCCCGCGACCGCGTGTCCTGCGCCGGAGATGACACTCGGCGCCATCGTGTACCAGCCGAAGCCCGCGCTGATGGCGAGCCCTTCGCGCAGCGTGACGGGGGAGAGGAGCGCATAGACGACGCCGGCGAGCAGCGAGCCGATCACAGAGAAAATGGGCACGAGCACAACGCCCAGCCCCGCGCCGCGCATGACGCGCACGATGCTGCCGTCAAGTCCCATGCTGAAGCCCACCGAGCCGAGCATGATGCAAAGCCCGATGACGAGCAGGGTACTGGAGACTTCTTCAAAGCGCTCGGGCGCCATGAGCCGCGGCAGAACGAAGTAGCCCAGCAGCATGCCGCAGACGACCATCAGGCAAATGATGATCGAGGACTTGATGCCGGAGGTGTTGACCCCGCCGCCGCGTTCCTCGGCAGCGTTGTCTTCCGTGCCGACGGGCAGGGCGCGGCGGTTGAGATGCACGATCTTGCGCGCGGCAGTGCCGCCGAGCATGCTGCCGACGGCCGTGAGGAACGTAATGAACAGCGCCTGCACGCCGATGCTGCCGAGGCTCGACGTCACCTCCTCGTCTGCGCCCATGCGCAGCCCCATGAGGAAGATGAGCAGATAGATGAAAAAGCTCGTGAGCTTGTCCAGAAAATGAAAGCGGTCCTTATGGCGGCGCAGCTTGCTTGCGATGAGGTAGCAGGCGATCATAATAGACCAGTAGAGAGCGAGCAGAGTCATAGGGCGTATTCATCCTTTCACCGCGGTGAGGCAAAAATAAGCGGGGGACGGCGCGGTGCCGCGCCGTCCTCTGCTGCTTTGGGAAACGGGGAACTCAGGCGAGGGTCTTGACCCAAGCGGCGTATTTTTCAAGGTTCGCGTCGCGCTCCTGCGCGTCCGCGCCCTTGGTGAGCACATAGACCTTGATCTTCGGCTCCGTGCCGCTCGGGCGCACGACGATGTGCGTACCGTCGGAGAGCTCAAAGCGCAGCACGTTCGAGCCGGCGAGCGCGATCTTCGTCAGCTTGCCGCTCGCGGCGTCGCGCGCGGTGCCGTCTGCGTAATCCTTGTACACGGCGACCGGAACGCCCGCGATCTCGCGCGGCGGCGTTTCACGCAGGGACTTCATGAGAGAAGCCATCTTCTCCGCGCCGTCGAGACCCGGCATGACGAGGTTGAAGGTCTTTTCACCGAAGAAGCCGTACTTCTCGAAAAGTGCTTCGAGCGCGTCGAAAAGTGTCATGCCCTGCGCGTAGTACCATGCGGCCATCTCCGTGAGGAGGAGTGAGGCGGTGACGGCGTCCTTGTCGCGCACATAATGGCCGATCATGTAGCCGTAGCTCTCTTCATAGGAGAAGATGACGGTGTTTTTGCCCGCGTTTTCCAGTTCGTTCATCTTCTCGGCCATGAACTTGAAGCCCGTGAAGGTATCATAGCAGGCAAGACCGTTCGCCTCCGCCACGGCGCGCGCCATTTCGGTTGTCACGATGGTCTTGAGCGCGGCGGCGTTTTCAGGCAGCTTGCCCGCGCGCTTCATCGCGCCGATGAGATAGTCGAGCAGCAGAACGCCCGTCTGGTTGCCGGTGACGGGCTCAAATTCGCCCTGACGGTTGCGCACCATGATGCCCACGCGGTCGCTGTCGGGGTCGGTGCCGAGGATAAAGTCGACGTCGTTCTTCTTGGCAAGGTCAATGGCGAGATAGAAGCCCTCGGGATTCTCCGGGTTCGGGGAGACGACCGTGGGGAAGTTGCCGTCGATGACCATCTGCTCGGGCACGCAGAGAAGATGCTTGATGCCAAGCTTTGTAAGCGCCTCGGGTACGAGCTTGTATCCGCAGCCGTGGAAGGGCGTGTAGACAAGCTTAAAGTCGCCCGAGACTTTTTTGACGGTATCATAGTCGTTGACCATGCTCATGACGTTGGCCATGAAGCGCTCGTCGCAGTCTGCGCCGAGCATCGTGATGAGACCCTTTTGCACCGCCTCGTCAAAGTCCATGGACGTAACGCCCGTGAAAATGTCGATCGTCTCGAGTTCTCTTGCGATGGCGGCGGCGTGCTGGGGCGGCAGCTGCGCGCCGTCCGACCAGTAGACCTTGTAGCCGTTGTATTCCTTGGGGTTGTGCGAGGCGGTGACGTTGATGCCCGCGGTGCAGCCGTATTCGCGCACGGCAAACGAAAGCTCGGGCGTGGGGCGCAGCGACTCAAAGAGCCTGACGGCGATGCCGTTGCCCGCCATGACGCAGGCTGCCTCGCGCGCAAATTCCGTCGAGTGGTTGCGGCAGTCCATGCAGATGGCAACGCCCTTTTGCATGGCGGCCTCGCCCTCTGCCCGGATCACGTTGGCAAAGCCCTGCGTCGCCCAGCGGATCACGTGGCGGTTCATGTTGTGAAGCCCCACATACATCGTGCCGCGCAGACCCGCGGTGCCGAATTCGAGCGGGCCGTAAAAACGGTTTTCAATCTCTTTTTCGTTGTTTGCGATGGCCTTGAGCTCAGCGCGTTCTTCCTCGCTCAGCGCGGGAGAGGCGAGCCACTTTTCATATTCCTGACGGTAATTCATTGCTTATCCTCCTGTTCCGGAATTTCGTCGATGGGACGGATCAGATTCTTCGCGTCCTCGAGCATGGACGCGGGGACATAAAGCCCTGTGCCGTGCCCGGGCGTGCCGAGCACCACCTTGCCAAAGGCGCCGTCGCCCTCGTATTTGCGCAGCACGGGAATGCCGTAGGAGCGCAGCATGGAGCAGAGCATATCCGCCTCTGCATTTGTATCCATCACGCGCGTTAAGAACGCGGGCTGCTCGTTCTTGCCGCCGGCGTCCTTGGGCCAGCGCTCGGAAAGGTCATGTTCTGTCTTGCCCCAGGTGAGCTTCACTTCATCTGACATGGGCGGTTCCTCCTTTTGTAGATGGTTTGTGTTATTTGTGGTATTTCGTTCCTGCCTCGATCTGGTAGGCGCGGTAAACTTGCTCAAGCAGCATTACGCGCGCCAAGTGGTGCGGAAAGGTCATCGGCGACATCGAAAGACGCAGGTCAGCCTTTTTCTTTAAGTCCTCGTCAAGACCGAAGCTTGAGCCGATCAGAAATGTCAGCTGTGAGGCGCCGCGCGCGGCAAACTGCTGCATCTTTTCGCTCAGCGCCACGCTGCTCATCTCCTGCCCTTCGATGCACATGGCGATGAGAGCACCGCCCTTGGGCAGCTTCTGCTCGACCAGCGCAGACTCTTTTTTGAGCGCCTGACGGATCTCCGCCTCGCTCGGCTCGTCACCGAGGCGCTGCTCGGGAAGCTCCAAAAGCTCCAGCTTACAATAGCGCGAGAGGCGCTTTTCGTATTCCTTCACGGCCTGCTCATAGAAGGCCTCTTTCAGTTTTCCGACGCAAAGGACGGTGATCTTCTGCATATATGTACCTCGCTGATGGTGTCGCGCGGCGCGGCAGAGAGGCGGACGCTCAGCCCGCTTGCCTGCAACGCACGGCCGACGGTGTATTCGGCAAGCTGCGGGGAGTTGTTCTCGTCGCTCAGGTGCGCGAGCAGAATGTCGCTCGTGCCGGCACGGACGCATTCCACGGCGAATTCCGCCGCAGCTTCGTTGGATAAATGCCCGCATTCGCCGAGAATGCGCTGCTTGAGATAATAGGGATAGCCGCCATTTTTGAGCATGATGACATCGTGGTTCGACTCGAGCAGCAGCATGTCCGCTCCGAGCGCTGCATCGTGCGCGTCGTCCGTGATGAAGCCGGTGTCGGTCAGCACGGCGAGCGAGCCGTCGCTGCTCTCAATGCGGTAGCCGACGCTTTCCTTTGCATCGTGCGAGGTGCGGAACGAGCGGATCTGCAAGTCCTTGATGGTGAAGGTCTCGTCTGCGGCAAAGGCATGCAGATACGGCGCGGGATAGCTGATCGCCGCGGCGGTGCCAAAACTTGCGTAGAGCGGGATCGCGTGCTTTTTTTGCAGCGTACCCAGGGCGCGTACATGGTCGATGTGCTCGTGCGTGATGAGGATACCGTCCAGATCATCGAGCGTGAGGGAAAGCGCCGCGAGCGACTGCGTGATGCGGCGGCAGGAGATGCCCACGTCGATCAGAATATGGGTGTTTTCGTGGCAGACGAGCGCTGCGTTTCCGGCGCTCGAACTGGCAAGTGTGTAAAATTCCATGGGCCGATTCCTTTGTATCAATTCGTCAGAATCATACCACAGCCGCGCGCAATAGTCAAAAGAAAAAGCCCTCTCGGCGAGGGCGCGGGAAAAGGCGGAAACGCGCTCAGCCGGCGGGGAAGGCAAGCCCCGCCACGAAGCCGTTTTCGTCGGTGCAGACGAGGTCGCCCGCAGCGACGACACCGTCGCAGACATAGAGATTCAGCTGGCAGGGACGCGCCGGATCGGGATAATTCGTCACAACATAGGTGTAGCGGGAGAGCGTTTTCCCGCAATAGCGCGTGAGGTCAAAGCCCTGCTCAAGCTGGAGCGCGTTGTAGCTTAAATATGGCTCCTCGAGCGTTTCTCCCAGTGTGATGCTGAGCGTTTCGATCGGCTGCGGGGCGACGGCCCAGCCGAGGGAGGAAAGATAGGAGATGCGCGCTTCATTCGTTCCGGCGGCGATGGGCGGCGGAGCGGAATGCCTGCATGCGCGCAGCGCGAAAAAGAGCGCGAGCAGGAGCGCAAAGACGAGCAGGATCTTGACGATCCGGCGCTTGGAACACCTGGCGGTGATGATGAACATGAAGCGACCACACCCTTTCTCTCAAAAGCTATTCCACCGGCGGCAAAAGTATGCTACACTACCTCTTAGCATACAGAAAGGCGGAAATCACCATGGCACAGCAGAGACTCGACAAGATCATCGCCTCCACCGGGCGCTATTCGCGCCGCGAGGTCAAGCTCCTTGTGCGCGAGGGGTGCGTGCTCGTCGACGGGCGCATTGCCGCGAGCGCGGAGGAGAAGTGCGACCCGGAAAGCGTGCGCATCCGCGTGAACGGTGAAGAGATCGGATACCGCGCGCACACCTATGTGATGCTCCACAAGCCTGCGGGCGTGCTGTCGGCGACTGAGGACGGCCGCGGAGAGACCGTACTCGATCTGCTTGCGCCGGAATATCGCAAGATCGGGCTTTTCCCTGTCGGGCGGCTCGATAAGGATACCGAGGGCCTGCTGCTGCTCACCGACGACGGCGCGCTCGCCCACGACCTGCTCGCACCGAAAAGGCACGTCGACAAGGTCTACTTTGCCCGCACCGACGGTGCGCTGACGGCGGAAGACTGCGCGGCCTTTGCCGCGGGCATCACGCTCGGCGACGGCCTTGAATGCCTGCCTGCCAAGCTCGAGATCCTTGAAAGCGGCGCGCAGAGCGAAGCGCTCGTTACCATACACGAGGGAAAGTTCCACCAGATCAAACGAATGCTTGCCTCACGGGGAAAACCTGTCGTCTATCTCAAGCGCCTTTCCATGGGCGCACTTGTGCTGGACGAAACGCTCGGAAAAGGGGAATACCGCCTGCTCACGGCGCAGGAGATCGAAAATCTGCGGGCAAGTGGGCATTTTGCCCAAGGGAAAACGGCCGGAAATTGACGAGGGAAACTTTGACATTTACAGAATGCCTAAAAAACGTAAAAAAAATTGGTGAAAAGAGAAAAAAGTCCTTGCAAATGTCAGAAGAAGACAGTATAATATCCCTATCAGGTTGACAAAATGCACAAACTCCCTAATACATCAAGGAGGCACGGAATATGTCCGGTAGGATTTTTCAGAACATCGTTTTGCAGTTTAAGGAAACGACCGATACGGTCATTGGCGTGATCGACTCCGAGGGTACGGTCATCGCCTGCACCGACCTGCCGGAGATCGGCCAGCGCTGGCCGCATCTGGTTCAGCCCATCAACGAGGCGGAGGGCGTCTGCACGGCGCTCGAAGGCAAGACCTTCAAAGCGCTCGAGGGTTGGGGCGGTCAGTTCGACTTTGCCGCTTTTACCCGCGGCGAAGATGCCCTCAGTGCCACGGTGTGCAGCATGGCGACCGTTGCGCTCAACACCGCCAAGAGCTATTACGAGGAAAAGCACGACAAAACGTCGTTCGTCAAGAGCATTCTCTCCGACAATATTCTCCTGAGCGACATTTACGTCCGTGCCAAGGAGCTGCACGTGGAAGCGGAGCTCAACCGCGGCGTGTTTGTGATCCGCCGCACGGACGATAAGGCCGACGCGGTGCCTGTCGAGGCGGTGCAGAACATCTTCCCCGACCGGCAGACGAGCTTTGTCCTCTCCATGGGCGAGGACGACGTGGTGCTCGTGCAGCAGCTGGGCGAGAACGTGGAGATGGGCGATCTGGAAAAGACCGCCGCACTGATCGAAGAAGCGCTGCGCGTGAACGGCGAAAGCACGGTGGTCGTCGGCATCGGCACCGTGGCCACGCACCTGCGCGATCTTGCCAAGTCCTATAAGGAGGCACAGATGGCGATCGAGGTCGGCAAGGTCTTTGATACGGAAAAGTATATCATCAGCTATGAAAATCTCGGCATCGGACGCCTGATCTATCAGCTGCCGACGACGCTGTGCGAGATGTTCCTGCAGGAGGTTTTCAAGAAGAACCCGATCGATGCGCTCGACAAGGAGACGCTCTTCACGATCAACAAGTTCTTCGAGAATAACCTGATCCTCTCTGAAACGGCGCGCAAGCTGTTCGTCCACAGAAATACGCTTGTCTACCGTCTTGAAAAGATCAAGAAGCTTACGGGGCTTGACCTGCGCGAGTTCGACGACGCCATCACCTTCAAGGTCGCGCTCATGGTCAAAAAGTACCTTGCCTCCCGCGGCATTGAGGCGTAACGCAAGAAGTTTTTCAGGGCTGCCTTCGGGCAGCCCTTTTTTTGCGCTTTTTCGCCAAAAAAATGAAAGTTTACATAATTATCTGTTGCCATTGCGTGCGCGGCGCGCTATAATAAAAGCTGAAATTTTGCGGGATCGAGTCAGAACCTGCCGGAAACTGAGGGAAGAGCATGATACGGCTGAGCGATGTAGTAAAAGAATACGAAACCGGGACGGCGGCGCTCAAGGGCATTTCCTTGCGCATCGAGGACGGAGAGTTCGTCTTTCTTGTCGGCCCGAGCGGCAGCGGAAAATCCACGATCATCAAGCTGCTCACCGGCGAGATCACGCCGACGGAGGGGCAGATCGCCGTCAACGGCTTCAGCCTGACGAACATTGCCGAGCGGCAGATCCCGCTGCTGCGGCGTTCGGTCGGCGTCATCTTTCAGGACTTTCGCCTGATCGAGAAGAAGACGGTCTACGAAAACCTGAGCTTTGCCATGCGCGCCGTGGGCGCGTCGCCGCGCGAGATCAAAAAGCGCATTCCCTATGTGCTTGAGCTGGTGGGACTGGAGGAAAAGACCGACCGCTATCCCAACGAGATTTCCGGCGGCGAGCAGCAGCGCGTGGCCATCGCGCGCGCGCTCATCAACAACCCGAGCACCATCATCGCCGACGAGCCGACGGGCAACTTAGACCCCGCGCGCTCGCTGGAGATCATGCGCCTTTTGGAGCGCATCAATCAGCTCGGCACGACGATGGTCGTCGTCACACACGAGAAGGATCTTGTCAACCAGTTCAGAAAACGCGTCATCACGCTCGACCAGGGACTCATCATGAGCGATGTTGACGGCGTCGGCTACAACGCGAGGTAAGGCTATGCGCAAACACGATTTTACTTACTTTTTCGGCGAGGGCATGCGCAACATGTTCTCGCACGGCTTCATGTCCTTTGCGGCGGTGGGCATCACGGTGGCCTGCCTTGTGGTCATGGGGACGTTTTCGCTCGTGGCCTACAACGCGCAGGTGCAGCTGCAAAAGCTTGAGAGCGAGTACGAGATCCTTGCCTTCGTAGATGAAAACTGCGATGAGGCGCAGACCAAGGCTGTTGGCCGCGCCATCGAGCAGCGCGACAATGTGAAGGAATGCGTCTTTATCAGCAAGGAAGAGGCGATCGAATCCTTCGAAGAAAAGTATGAGGGCGACGAGCTTTTTCAGAATCTCGATCCCGAGATCCTGCGCGACCGCTATGCTGTCTATGTTGACGATCTGAGCATTTCCGGCAAGACTGCGCAGGATATCTTCGACAATGTCGACGGCGTTGCCAAGGTGCGCGTGGACGAGGACATCTCCGGCGGCCTGATCACGCTGCGCAACATTGCGGGCGTTGTGTGTATCGCGCTCATTGCGATCTTGCTGCTCGTGTCCGTCTTTATCATCTCCAACACCATCAAGCTCACGACCTTTGACCGGCGCGACGAGATCGCCATTATGAAGATGGTGGGCGCGACGAACGGCTTTATCCGTTGGCCGTTTGTGTACGAGGGCTTTATGATCGGCCTTCTCAGCGCGGTGCTTGGCTTTGGCCTGCAATGGCTGCTCTATGAGTCGGTCGCCAAGAGTCTTGCCATGTCTGACCGGTTGCAGCTTTTGACGATCGTCGATTTTACGGCGATCTGGCAGCCCGTTGCGGCTATTTTTGCCGCCGCCGGTATCCTCATCGGCGTGGGCGGCAGCCTGACCGCGATCCGCAAGTTCCTGCGCGTGTAAAGGGGGCGGACGATGAAGCAGAGAAAAATCGCGCGCATTGCGCTTGCCCTTGCCGTTGTTCTGGCGCTGACGATGACGGAGCTGACACCGCTTTCCATGGTGCAGGAGGCCTCCGCCGTCACGCAGGCGGACATCGACAAGCTCAAAGATGAGCTCAGCGGCATGAACTCGGAAAAGGCGCAGCTTGAAAAGGAACTCAAATCCATTCAGAACAACAAGAACACCGCGCTTGCACAAAAGGAGAATATCGACAAGCAGATCAACCTCCTCCAGTCGGAGATCAGGAACGTGGAGTCGCTCATCAGCGAGTACGAAACGCTCATTGAGCAGACCGAGCAGGAGATCCGCGAAAACGAAGAGGAAGAAAAGCGCCAGTACGAAAAGTTCTGCGCGCGCGTGCGCTCCATGGAAGAGCGCGGCACGGTGTCGTACTGGTCGGTGCTTTTCAACGCTGCGAGCTTTACCGACCTGCTGAGCGCCATGGACTTTATCAGCGAGATCATGGACAGCGACCAGAAGGTCATCGACGATCTGCGTGCTCTGCGCGAGCAGATCGAGCAGAAGAAGGCGACGCTTGAAGCGTCGCTTGCCGAGCAGCAGACCGCCAAGGAAACGCTCGTGACCAAAAAGAACGAGCTGAACACCCAGCGCGCGGCGGCGGAAAAGGTGCTTGCCGACCTCAAGGCGAACGAGGCGCAGTACAAGCAGGTCCTTTCGGAAAAGGACGCGGCGATGGAGCGCCAGCAGGCGGAGATCGTCCGCCTTTCGAGAGAGCTTGCCGCCAAGAATGGCGATACCACCGCGACTCTGGGCGGCTACATCTGGCCGTGCTCAAGCAGATACATCACCTCGCCGCTCGGCGCGCGCTACACGGGCATCGCGGGCGCGTCGACGAACCACGCGGGCATCGACATCGGCCGCGTGGGCTACACGACGCAGGCCGTCGCCGCCAAGGCGGGCACCGTCATCATCTCGGCGTACAACAAGTACCGCGGCAACTACGTTGTCGTGAGCCACGGCAGCGGCAACACTACGACCTATCAGCACTTGTCCTCCCGTTCAGTCAACGTGGGCGACTATGTTGCCCAGGGGCAGGTCGTCGGCATTACCGGTACGACCGGTGTGAGCAGCGGCCCGCACCTGCATTTCGAGATCACCGAAAACGGCAAGATCGTCAACCCGCTCAACTACCTCACCAACTACATCAAGGGTTGGTAAGCGCATAACGCAATCGCTCCCCGCCATATATTGGCGGGGAGCTTTTTTGCGGGAGGGACGAAGGTTGTTGGGTTTGGTCAGCTATCGGGACGCGGGGGAGAAAAACGGCGCGCGCACGCTGTGCGGCGTGCGCTTCTGCGCGGTGTATATTGCGCGCGGAGAGGGAATGGCGGCGCGCCTTTCGGCGCGTCGCGCGGCAAAATATCTGAAATGGCACCGTGTGCGCTATGCCGTGTTTCCAAAGGACTACCCCTGTAAGAGTGCATTTGCGCGCTTTGGCATCCTGCCACCCTCTGACTGGGCGCTGCGGCAGGTGAAGGCGGCAGAGATCGTTCGCTGCGCGATGGCGCAGCGAGGGCTGCGCCCGGAATGTGCGCGCATTGCGCTGCTTTCCGCCGCGCCAAGCGCGGCGCTCGAAGCGGCGGCGCGTGAGCTTGCACGGGACGTGCGCTATCTGTCGCTCTGCACGCCGGGGCAGGAGCGCATCGCGCGCTCGCTGCGCTGGGACTGCGGCGCAAGCGTCTACGAGGTACAGCGGGGCGACCACCTTGCCTCTGACCTTGCAGTCTGCTTTGACGATGTGCCGCTGCCCTTCGGCGCGGTGCTGCCGCTTGCCGAAGCACTGCTCAAGGTGGAATACGGGGCGGCGGAGATCGAAGATGCGGCGCCGGACTGGGATCAAAACCAGCTGATCTGCGCGCTGTATGCCGCGCTTGTTCGCCGCGCCGACGAAATTTGGGTGAAAGATGTGAAAATGCCGCCCGATGGGGGAGAAAACGCAAACTTACCTTGACAACACGGGGCAAAATCACTATAATTATTTCGCTAAAATGGTATTCGTGTGCGCGCCGCACATTTTCCGTCGGCGCGAAAGAAAGGAACGATCTCAATATGAAAAAAGAGTACAAGATGAGCGCGGAGCGCAAGGAAGAGCTGCAAAACGAGCTTACCTACCTCAAAACCGTGCGTGAACAGGAAGTGGCGGATCTTATCAAGGAGGCGCGCGGCTTCGGCGACCTGAGCGAAAACAGCGAATATGATGAAGCGAAGAACGAGCAGGGCAAGCTGTACTCCCGCATCGCTGAGGTCGAGGATATCCTGCTGCACGCCGTCATCGTCGACGAGAGCGACGCAGGCACCAACGCTGTCGGCATCGGCTGCCGCGTGACGGTCGCAGACGTAAAGACCGGCCGCGAGATGCCCGAGTACAAGGTTGTCGGCTCGCAGGAGGCAGACCCCATGCATCACGCCATCTCCGAGGATTCCCCCTTCGGCAAGGCGCTTATGGGCGCAAAAGAGGGAGACGAGGTCAGCGTGGACGCCCCCGTTGGCACCATCGTTTACCGCGTTGTCAAGATCGAACGCTAAGCTGTATTGATATAGAGTAGGAGTAAAAACACCATGGCTGAAGAAAGAAACCAGAACACCGCGGCTGCCGAGCAGGACCTGAGCGAGATCCTCCAGGTGCGCCGCGACAAGCTCGCAGCGCTTCGCGCCGAGGGCCGCGATCCCTTCCAGGAAACCAAGTTTGATGTGACGCATCACGCCCAGGACATCAAGGACAACTTCGACGCGCTTGAGGGCAGCGAGGTCCGCATCGCGGGCCGCCTGATGAGCAAGCGCGGCATGGGCAAGGTCAGCTTCTGCGATTTGCAGGACAAGTCCGGCCGCATCCAGCTCTACGCCCGCAAGGACGAGATGGATGAAGAGGAGTACGACCGCTTCAAGAAGTACGACATCGGCGATATTGTCGGCGTCGACGGTGAGGTGTTCCGCACCCAGCGCGGCGAGATGAGCGTGCGCGCGAAGACGATCACGCTGCTCTCCAAGTCGCTGCGCCCGCTGCCGGAGAAGTACCACGGTCTGACCGACAAGGAAGCGCGCTACCGCCAGCGCTATGTTGACCTCATCATCAACCCCGAGTCCAAGCGCAACTTCGAGATCCGCTCGAAGTTTGTCGCCTACCTGCGCCGTTATCTCGACTCCCTCGGCTTTATGGAAGTCGAAACGCCGGTGCTGAGTCCCATCGCGGGCGGCGCGAACGCGCGCCCCTTCATCACGCACCACAATACCCTTGATATCGACATGTATATGCGCATCGCGACCGAGCTGCACTTAAAGCGCCTGATCGTCGGCGGTATGGAGCGCGTGTACGAGGTCGGCCGCATCTTCCGCAACGAGGGTATGGACACCAAGCACAACCCTGAGTTCACCACCTGCGAGCTGTATCAGGCGTTCACGAACCTCGACGGCATGATGGATATTCTTGAGGGGATCCTCTCCGGCGCGGCAAAGGAAATTCTCGGAACCTATCAGCTCCAGTGGCTCGGCCAGGACATCGACCTGACGCCGTCCTGGAAGCGTCTTACGATGGCGGAGGCCGTCAAGAACGTGACCGGTGCAGACTTTATGGCCATCGAAGGCGACGCTGAGGCAGCCGTCGAACTTGCCAAGAGTGTCGGCGTCGATATGGACGGCGTGGACAAGACCTGGGGCAACGCCCTGTATGAGACCTTCGACCAGAAGGTCGAGGAGACGCTCATTCAGCCGACCTTCATCACGATGTACCCCGTCGAGGTCAGCCCCCTTGCCAAGCGCAGCCCGTCTGACCCGCACCTCACCGAGCGCTACGAGATGTTCGTCTGCGGCTGCGAGATGGGCAACGCCTTTACCGAGCTCAACGACCCGATGGATCAGTACGAGCGCTTCAAGGCGCAGGCGGAAAAGCGCGCCAACGGCGACGATGAGGCCGACATGATGGACGAAGATTACGTCATGGCGCTCGAGTATGGCCTGCCCCCGACGGGCGGTCTGGGCTTCGGCATCGACCGCTGCGCCATGATGCTCTGCGGCACCGACTCCATCCGCGACGTGATCCTCTTCCCGACGATGAAGCCGCTCGACATGCCCAAGAAGAGCGAGAAGGCCGAGGAGAAGAGCGCGGAGAGTGCTCCCGCCGCCGCGCCGTGCAGTGCCGGCATTGTCAAGCCCAAGGGCGCGCACGCCGCCGACGAGGTCGACAAGGTAGAGAGCGAGCCGATCTTCGAAGAGCAGGTCGAGTTCGACACCTTTGCCAAGTCCGACTACCGCGCGGTCAAGATCAAGGAATGCACCGCCGTGCCCAAGAGCAAGAAGCTTTTGAAGTTTGTGCTCGACGACGGCTCCGGTACCGACCGCGTGATCCTCTCCGGCATTCACGACTACTATGAGCCCGAGGATCTTGTCGGCAAGACCGCCATTGCCATCGTCAACCTGCCCCCGCGCAAGATGATGGGCATCGATTCCTGCGGTATGCTCATTTCCGCCGTTCACCACGTGGACGGGGAGGAGCGCCTCAACCTGCTGATGGTCGACGGCGATATTCCCGCCGGCGCCAAGCTCTATTAAGACACAATGGAAAAAGGTTCGGACTGCATTGCAGTCCGAACCTTTTTTATATTGCTTTATCAGCCGAACGTGACCGGCGCGGTGACGGACTTGAGCCATGCAAGCTCGTCGCCCGCAAGGTAGGGAGAGATCGCCGCATAGACCTTTGCGTGATAGTCGTTCATCAGCTCCACATCGCGGGAGGTGAGAAGCGTCAGATCGATCGCGTCGCGGTCATAGGGGACGAGCGTGAGCGGCTCGAGCGCGAGGAAGCGGCCATATTCGTTCTCCTCCGCCTTGCGCACGACGACAAGGTTCTCCACGCGCACACCGAACTTGCCGGCAAGGTACATGCCCGGTTCATTCGAGAAGATCATGCCCTCTTCGATAACGCAGTGGCGCTTCTGGCGGTTCACGTCCCAGTGCACGCGCTCGGGTCCTTCGTGCACGCCGAGGACGAAACCGACGCCGTGACCCGTGCCGTGGTTGTAGTCAAGACCTGCCTCCCACAGCGGCGCGCGGGCGAGCATATCAAGGGTTTCCCCCGTGCAGCCGTGGAGGAACTTCGCCGCGCCAAGCTGCAAATGGCCGCGCAGTACGAGCGTGTAGATGCGCTTTTCCTCTTCGGTGAGCGCCCCGAGCGCGATGGTGCGGGTGATGTCGGTCGTGCCCTCGTAGTACTGCGCGCCCGAATCGGCAAGGCAGAAGCCGTGCGGTTCCATGGGAATGTCCGACTCTTCGGTCGGCGCATAGTGGACGATCGCGCCGTGCGCGCCGTAGGAAAGGATGGGCTCAAAGCTCTGGTCGAGGAAGTGCTCCCCCTCGGCGCGCAGGCTCTCCAGCTTTTTCGCGGCGCTCATCTCCGTGATGGTCTCCTTGCCGATTGTGTGCTTGAGCCAGTAGATGAAGCGCGTGACGGCCACGCCGTCGCGGATGTGGGCGATGCGCTCATTCTCCTGCTCGACAGGGTGCTTCATCGCCTTCATGAGCTGAATGGGGCTGGGACGGTCGATCGTCTCCACGCCTGTGCCAACGCTCTGCGTGATGCGGTAATTGGCGCGCTCGCCGTCGAGCAGCACGCGCGTACCCTTGGGGAGTGAGGCGACCAGCGGGTAGATATCGTCATAGGGGGCGAGCGCCACGCCGTCGGCGGCGAGGTGCGCTTCGATCTCGGCGCTCACAGCCTCCTTCTGCACGCAGAGCGTGGCCTTGCCGCGCTCAAGCAGCAGGTAGGAGAGGAACACCGGCGTATAGAGAACGTCACCGCCGCGCAGGTTCAAAAGCCACGCGATCTCGTCGAGCGCGGGGATCACAAACACGTCCGCGCCGAGCGCGTTCATCTTTTCACGCACCTTTTCAAGCTTTTCCGCGCGCGTGTAGCCTGCGAACTTCGGCTCGAGCTCCCAGAGCGGCTCGCAGGAGAGCGCGGGGCGATCCGTCCACACAAGGTCGACAAGATCCTCGTCACCTGCAAAGCGAATGTGCTTTTCGCTCACCTTTTCTCCGATGCGGCGGGCAAAGTCGTTGCTGATCGTGCGGGAATCGAAGCCGATGAAGCCATTTTCGCTTACGTGGTCATGCAGGAACGCGGGGATCTCGGGAACGCCCGCCTCGCCCATGCGCATGAGCGCAATGCCGGAGCCGGCAAGCTGCTGCGAGGCCTGCAAAAAGTAGCGGCCGTCCGTCCACAGCGCGGCAGACTCAGGCAGCACGACGAGCGTACCGGCGGAGCCGGTGAAACCGGAGAGAAATTCGCGCGCCTTAAAGTGCTCGCCAACATATTCCGAGGTGTGGAAGTCGTCGGTCACGACAACATAGGCGTCAATGCGGCGCTTTGCCATTTCCGCGCGTAAAGCTGCGAGATTTTCGACAGGGTTCATCTGAAAACACTCCTTACTTTCTGATAGGATAGCGCTTGCCTTATTCGGCAAAGCTTGCGGTGAGCGTGACGACCACATTCGTCATGATGTCCAGACTGGCAGAGGGGATCCATTCGCGTACACCGTGATAGTTGTAGCCGCCGGTGGAGAGGTTGGGGCAGGGAAGACCGGCCCAGGAAAGGTTCGCGCCGTCCGTACCGCCGCGGATGGGTACGCACATGGGGGCGACGCCATTTGCGCGGAAAGCATTCTCCGCACGCTCAATAAGGTGGAAGTGCGGCAGGATCTTTTCCTTCATGTTGTAGTAGCTGTCGGTGATGTCGACCTCGGCGGTGCCGTCGCCGTAGACCTCATTGATCTTTTCGGCGCAGGCGGCGAAAAGCGCCTTCTTTTCCTCAAACTTCTCGCGGTCGTGGTCGCGGATGATGTAGCGCAGCGTGGCCTTTGCCATGCCGCCCTCCATATCCGTGAGGTGGAAGAAGCCCTCGTAGCCCTCGGTCTTTTCAGGTACTTCGTCCTCGGGCAGCAGCGCGTGGAAGTCCATCGCCACGGTTGCAGCGTTGACCATCACGTTTTTGGCGCTGCCGGGGTGAACGCCAACGCCGTGCACCGTCAGCACCGCGGCGGCAGCGTTGAAGTTCTCATATTCGATCTCGCCGAGGGGGCCGCCGTCCACGGTGTAGCCGTAGTCGCAGCCGAGCTCCTGCACATCGAGCCCGTCCGTGCCGTGGCCGATCTCCTCATCGGTCGTGAAGATGATGCGCACCTCGCCGTGCTTGATGTTCTTTTCCAGGATCGTCTCCACCGCGGCCATGATCTCGGCAAGGCCTGCTTTGTCGTCCGCGCCGAGCAGCGTCGTGCCGTCGGTCACGATCAGCTCGTCGCCCACGTGGCGTTCAAGACCGGGGCAGAGCGCCTCGGTGAGGGAAACGGAATCATTGAGCTTCAGTTCGCCGCCCTCGTAGCGCACGAGACGGGGCTTGACGTTCTCGCCCGAGGCATCGGGCGCGGTGTCCATGTGGGCGATGAGCGCGATGACGGGCGCATCCACGCCCTCGCTCGCGGGGAGCGTTGCGAGCACATTGCCGCAGTCGTCCATGTGAACGTCTTCGAGATGAAGCGCTTCGAGCTCCTGCATCAGAACGTTTCCGAGATCCTTCTGCCGCTCCGTGGAGGGAGAAGTGCCGGTGAAATCATCCGAGGTGGTGTAGTAGGTCACATAGCGCAGAAAACGCGATTTGGCAGATTCCATTTTTAAGGTACCTCCTTGCAGTCATGCTGCGTGATATTTCCCGCTTAGTGTACCACAAAAGGAGGCGCGCTGTAAAGCGGCGTCACAGGAATCGTACAAAATGAGAAAACTGGCGGGATTCTTTTGCTTGACAAAGGGCTGCAGTTGATAATATAGTGTGATACATATTAAATAAAAAACTGGGGGGAAAGGGAAAAATGAATGCGGAAATCATCACGAGCCGGCAGAATCCGCTGATGACACATCTGCGCAAGCTGGCGTCCTCCCGGTCTTATCGAAAAAAGAGCGGGGAATATCTCTGCGACGGAACAAAGCTCCTTGCCGAGGCGCTCAAATGGGGCGCGGAGGTGAAAACGGCGGTCTTTTTCGAAGAGGTCGACATTCCGCCGCTTCCGGACGGCGTGCGCGCTGTGCGCGTGAGCGAGGAGCTGATGCGCTCTGTCAGCCCCATGGAAACGCCGCAGGGCGCGCTCTTCACCGTGGCGCTGCCCGAGGTGCAGCTGCCCGAAACGCTTTCGGGAAAGCACTATCTCGTGCTCGACGGCGTACAGGACCCCGGAAACGTCGGCACGATCCTGCGCACGGCGGACGCCTTCGACTGCGACGGCGTATTCTTAGTCAATGCCTGCGCCGATCTCTATAACCCCAAAACGGCGCGCGCCACAATGGGGGCGATCTTCCGCCGCGAGGCCTACACCGTTACAGCGGAGGAATTATTCGCGCTGCTCCGGAAAAGCGGCGTGCCGCTCTACGGCACGGCCCTGCGCGACGATACCGTACCGCTCGCCGAGGCAGACCTTGCAAGGGCGGCCGTCGCCATCGGCAGCGAGGGGCGCGGACTGTCGCAGCAAGTGCTGGACGAGTGCGCCAAAACGCTGAAAATTCCCATGAACCCGCGCTGCGAATCGCTCAACGCGGCCATCGCGGCGACGGTCGTTCTCTGGGAGATGTACCGATAAAACGAAAGGAGAGGTTCTCATGGCGGGACTCAAATACTGGGTGTGGCTCTCGGAAGTCAAGGGACTGACGAATCGCTCAAAACTTTTGCTGCTTGATCATTTCGGCTCGCCGGAGAACATCTTCTACGCCGACGAGGACGAATACCGCCTTGTTGAGGGCATCGAGCCGCGGCAGATCGCGCTGCTCGCGGAAAAGCCGATGGAGGACGCCGACCGCATTCTCGGCGCGTGCTCGCGCCTCGGCCTGCGCCTTCTTACGATGCAGGACGCGGACTATCCTGTGCGCCTGCGCAACATCTTTGAGCCGCCGAGTCTTCTCTATGTGAAGGGGCAGCTTCCCGTCATCGACGAGGAGGTCGCCGTTGCCATGGTCGGCACGCGCAAGGCCTCGCCCTATGGCGTCGAGGCGGCGGAAAAGATCGCCTACGGCCTGAGCCGTCAGGGAGCGGTCGTGATCTCCGGCGCGGCGGCGGGTGTGGATTCAGCGTCCCATCGCGGCGCGCTGCGCGCGGGCGGAAAGACCATCGCCGTGCTCGGCAACGGGCTCGACGTCGTCTATCCCGCAGAGAATGAATGGCTCTACCGCGACATTGCGGCCTCGGGCGCGCTCATCAGCGAATACCCGCCCGGGACGGCGGCGGAGTCGTGGCATTTTCCCGTGCGAAACCGCATCATCAGTGGATTGAGCCTTGCCACCGTCGTGGTCGAGGCACCGGAAAAGAGCGGCGCACTCATCACGGCCAATACGGCTCTTGAGCAGGGACGCGACGTATTTGCTGTGCCCGGCCCCATCGACGCACCCATGAGCCGCGGCTGCAACCGCCTGATCGCGGACGGTGCGGCGGCGCTCATCACCGACAGCTGGGACGTGCTGCGCGAATACGAAGCGCAGTATCCGCACAAAATCCTTGGCGAGCGCGTGGAGCTGCCGCGAACGCTCGGCTATCAGGCGCGCGAGGAACTCGCACGTGCCAAACAGGCGGCGGTGGAGGAAACACCCGCGCTGCCGGAATTGAATCTGAAAACCAACGACTTAGGACTGACCGACGATCAGATGGCCATTCTGCGCGCGCTGAAAGCGGGCGCGCTGCAAGTGGACGACCTGATCGAAAAAACGCAGATCCCTACGCGCCGTGTTCTTTCCGCGCTGACGATGATGGAGCTTGAGGGCTACGTCGAACAGAGCGGCGGCAAGCATTTTTCTTTGACTGTCACACTACTGGAGGAATAATATTCATGGCAAAAAAGCATCTGGTGATCGTCGAGTCTCCGGCCAAGGCGAAAACCATCGGAAAATATCTGGGCAGGGAGTACGAGGTCAAGGCCAGTATGGGTCACCTGCGCGACCTTCCCAAAAGTAAGCTCGGTGTGGACATCGAGCACGATTTCGAGCCCGTCTATCAGCCCATCCGCGGCAAGGAGGAGCTCATCGGCGAGCTCAAGAAGGCCGCCAAGGACAGCGACACCGTCTATCTCGCAACGGACCCTGACCGCGAGGGAGAGGCGATCTCGTGGCACCTGAAGGCGCTTTTGGAACTGGACGATGAAAAGGCCAAGCGCGTGACCTTCAACGAGATCACGAAAAAGGTCGTCTCCGAGAGCATTCAGGAGCCGCGCGCCATCGATCAGGACCTGGTCGACGCGCAGCAGGCGCGCCGTGTGCTCGACCGCATCGTGGGTTATGAGCTCAGCCCGCTTTTGTGGAAAAAGGTGCGCCGCGGTCTCTCGGCGGGCCGCGTGCAGTCTGTCGCCGTGCGCATGGTGGACGACCGCGAGAAAGAGATTCAGGCCTTTGAGCCGCAGGAATACTGGACGCTCGACGTCGACCTCACGGACGAAGTCTCGCACAAGACCTTTGAGGCGCATTATTACGGAAAAGACGGCAAAAAGGTCGAGCCGACCTCGGGCGCGCAGGTGGATGGCATCATTGCCGATATCGGCGACAAGCCCTTTACCGTGACGAACATCAAGCGCACGGATAAGCAGCGCTCTCCCTCGCTGCCGTTTACGACCTCTACCTTGCAACAGGAGGCCTCGCGCAAGCTCAATATGACGCCGCGCCGCACCATGGCCATCGCCCAGCAGCTCTACGAGGGCGTTGACATCACGGGCGAGGGCACGGTGGGTCTCATCACCTATATGCGTACCGACTCGCTGCGCATCTCCGAAGAGGCCATCGCCGCAGCGAAGACGTTTATTTTAGGCCGCTACGGGCAGAGCTACTATCCCAAGACCGCCCGCCACTACAAGGCCAAGGCCGGCGCACAGGACGCGCACGAAGCCATTCGCCCTTCGGATGTCAACCTGACGCCAGAGCAGATCAAGGGCGACCTGACAGGCGAGCAGTACCGCCTCTACCGCCTGATCTGGAGCCGTTTCCTCGCCTCCCAGATGGCGAACGCCGTGTACGACAGTGTGAGCGCGCAGATCATGGCAGGCGAGCACGAGTTCCACGCGAGCGCCAGCAACCTCAAATTCTCCGGCTACACCGCCGTTTACGAGGAATCCCGCGACGAGGAGAGCAAGGAAGAGAAGGAGGGCACGCTCCCGCCGCTCACCGAGGGGCAGGGGCTTGCGCTTGAAGCGTATACGCCGCTTCAGCACTTTACCCAGCCGCCCGCGCGCTATACGGACGCAACGCTCATTCGCGCGATGGAGCAGAACGGCATCGGCCGCCCGTCGACCTACGCGCCCACGGTTTCGACGATCCTGGATCGCGAATACGTCGTGAAGGACGGCAAGTACCTGCGTCCCACGCCGCTTGGCGAGGTGGTGACGGGACTGATGGAGGAGCGCTTCTCCGACATTGTGGACATGAAGTTTACCGCCCGCATGGAGCAGAAACTCGATACCGTGGAAGAGGGCAAGACGCCGTGGAAGGACGTGATCCGCGACTTTTACGGCGACTTTGAGCGCGACCTGAAAAATGCCGAGGAGGCGCTCGAGGGCGTGCGCATCAAGGTACCCGACGAGGTGAGCGAGGAAAAGTGTGACATCTGCGGACGCAATATGGTCATCAAGAGCGGGCGCTTCGGCCGTTTCCTTGCCTGCCCGGGCTATCCCGAGTGTACCTTCACCAAGCCTCTTGTCATTGTGATGGACGGCCGCTGCCCCAAGTGCGGCGGACGCATGATGAAGCGCACGGGCGTGAGCAAGAAGACGAACAAGCAGTACACCTATTATGCCTGTGAATTCGTCACAAGCAGCGATCCGGAGAAGAAATGCGACTTTATGACCTGGGACGTGCCGACGAAGGACGACTGTCCGGAGTGCGGACAGACAATGTTCAAAAAGGCGGGCAGGGGCTTTAAGCGCCCGTACTGCATCAACCCCGCCTGCTCGCGTTTTGTGCCAGAGGATCAGCGCGGCTACGTGAAGAAGAAAGCTGCCGAGGACGCTGAACCGGCGGAGAATACGGAAACTGCCGAAGCCCCGGAGAGCGCGGAGAAGAAGCCCGCCGCCAAGAAAACGGCGGCCAAGAAGACCGCCGCAAAGAAGTCTGCCGCCAAAAAGACAGCGGCGAAGACCACGACAAAAAAGACAAGCAAAAAGACAACGGCGGACGGCGAA
>OHBW01000202.1_pt1 | contig 28199 bp, 29 predicted proteins | sample 1577411 | NCBI WGS metagenome assembly OHBW01 (sample SAMEA3879534, study PRJEB24766) | human gut metagenome | biome: human-associated habitat; feature: feces | place: USA | collected 1985/1987 | reverse complement strand
AGGACGTGCGCTTGTTTTTCAGCAGAAACTCCGCCACGGTAGGCAGAACGTACACGGCCAGGTTGATGATCCAGAGCTGTATCGGGATCTTATAGTGCCAGCGGATGGCCTGACGGATGTGGTCGGCATCGTGCAGCAGGGCTGCGCCGAGGATGACCAGGTTCCACTTTTCCAGTACGGCGGCGGTCTCGTCGTCGAGGCGGGTATCCAGGAATTTTGCTTCGTCTTTCACGGACTGTGTCATGGTATTTCCTCCCCCTGATCGAATCAATATGTACCCAGATTTTTATTTACCATCTGGTCAGCAAAAAAGTAGCACATCCCGCCCGGAATGTCAAGACGCTGACAGGGAAAACTGGAAATTTTCTTCGCCGCAAAACGAGCAAAGGCTCCGGTTTCCCGGAGCCTTTGCTTTTTTGCCGTTGTCGTCAGCTGTGGCAGCTGTGTTCGCCGCAGCCGTGCTCGCCGCAGGTGTGGCCTGCGCCGTGCGCGTGGTCGTGATGATCGCAGCGCGCCTCGGGATCATAGCCGAGCGAGCCGTCGAGCAGCGCCTGCACCGCCGCGTCCGCGCTGCCGCTCACGCCGCCGTAAAACCGGATGCCGGCCTCGGTGAGTGCCGACTGCGCGCCGCCGCCAATGCCGCCGCAGATGACCACGTCGGCATGATTCGCCACGAGAAAGCCCGCCAGCGCGCCGTGGCCGCTGCCGTTGGTGTTGACCACTTCTGCGCGGACGACCGCGTTTTCTGCCACTTCATGGATCTTGAACTGCTCGGTATGACCGAAGTGCTGGAAGATCATGCCGTTTTCATAGGTAACTGCGATTTTCATGGTAGGTACTCCTCCGTTTTTTGATAAGATTCACCGCACGCTCATGCCGGTGCATCTCACGCTGCGGCGGTTCAGTCCTCATTGTAAGCGTCCGAAGCCTTGATGCGCTGGTACATATCCTGCATCTGGCGGTCGATCTCGGCGATCTTGCCCGCGCACTCGAACATCTCCTCGTTGATGCCCTCGGGCAGCTTTGTCTTGTCCACCTTGTAGCGGATATCGTGCTCAAGGCTTGCCCAGAAGTCCATTGCAATGGTGCGGATCTGGATCTCTGCCCCGACATATTCCGTCCGGTTGGAGAGATAGACGGGCACCTTAATGTCCAGGTGCAGCGAACGGTAGCCGTTGTAGTTCGGCGTTTTGATGTAGTCCTGCTTTTTCACGATCTCCACATCGGTCTGCCGCTCAAACATCTCCGCCACGCGGTATACATCGTCGATGTAGCTGCACACCACACGCACACCGGCAATATCGTTCACGTTTTCCCGTGCAGACTCGATGCTGACAGGCAGTCCCTTTTTCACAAGCTTTGCCACAATGCTCGACTGAGACTTGACGCGCCCGTCGATGTGATGAATGGGATTGCGTGCATAAAGAACATTGAATTCACTGTTGAGAATATTGAATTTCAACGTGAGCTGCCGAACCGCCGCGTCATAGAGATTCTGCATGACAAGAAAGTCATGCGGATCCTCGCAGAGCACGATGCCGTTCCCCGTTCGATTCATTCTGAGCCTTCCTTTCCATCGGAAGCGTCAACGCCCGCCCGATGTGCTTTTGTCCCTTTCAGTATAGCAGACGATCACCGCCGCGCCAAGGGGAGAAATGCCGATTTTCCGCAAAAGTCTGCGCGAAAAAAGCAGCGGGCGAGAGAAACTACCAAGCGACGGGCAAAAGAACTTGCAATGCAGCGCAAGCCATTCTATAATTAATTTGAAAGGATATGCACAGCGTTCGGCACTTCCGCTCCGGTGGCAGAGCGAACGCGTGGAAGGTGCAGAAAAGAACAATGGATAAAAAAGGAAAACAGCAATTTCTTCTGGTCGCGTTCGGCGTGGCGCTCTATGCCGCGCTGATGAATCTCAACGAAGTCGCGGCGTTTCTCACGAGGCTCGCTACCCTCTTCACGCCGGTGATCATAGGGTTATTGATGGCGTTTGTCCTCAGTGTGCCGATGCAGGGCATCGCAGGACGTTTGACGCGCCTGATGCCAAAGGCAAAGGAAAAACACATTGACCTTCTCAGCCTGCTGCTGACGCTTTTGTGCGTGGTCATCGTCGTGGTACTGCTGTGCGTTCTGGCACTGCCGCAGCTTGCCGCGTCGCTCAAGAGCATCGGCACACTGGTCAGGGAGAACTGGCCGGACTGGGCGCGCCTTCTCTCGGATCACGGCGTGGATACAAGCGAGCTCACCGATCGCATCGCCGCGCTCGATTGGAAAACGGTGCTGGAAAAGGCGCTCACCGGCGCTGGCGCGCTGATCGACTCGGTGGTGGATCTTGCCGGTACCACAGTCTCGGCGGTGGCCAACGTCACCTTTGCCATCGTCATCATGTTTTATGTGCTGCTCGACCGGCGCAGCCTTGCTAAACAGAGCCGCAGACTCCTCTACGCCAACCTGAGCGAGCGAAAGGCCAATCAGGTCTGCCGCATCGCGCGCCTGACGCACACCACCTACGCCCGTTTCCTGTCCGGGCAGTGCGTGGAGGTCGTGATCCTCGGCACGATGATCTTTCTCGCGTTCTCCCTGTGCGGCATTCCCTACGCGGGGCTGACCGCCGCGCTGACGGCAGCCTTCGCCTTTGTTCCCTACATCGGCGCGCTGGCCTCCTGCGCAATCGGCGTACTGCTGACGCTGCTTGCCCAGCCGGAGAAGGCGCTGCTGTGCCTGATCGTCTATCAGGCGGTGCAGTTCACGGAAAATCAGTTCATCTACCCGCATGTGGTTGGCAGCAGCGTGGGGCTAGCGCCGCTGTGGACGCTCCTTGCGGCGTTGCTTGGCGGCAAGCTCTTCGGCCTTGTCGGTATTGTGTTTTTCATTCCCCTCACGGCGGTGGTGCTCCAACTTATATATGAGCACACCGCACAGCGGCTTTCGGAAAAGAAACTCGACCGCGAGGATCTGATCGAATAACAAAAAAGGACGACAGCTTTTTTAAGCTGTCGTCCTTTTTTGTGCGGTCACGACTGCGCCATGCGATCGAGGAGCTGAAAGGCTTCCTCCAGCTTGGGGTCGACGTGGTCTGTTTGCAGGGCTTCGCGCACGCAGCCTTCGATGTGCGCGCGCATGATCTGCTGGTTGGCGCTTTTGAGGAGCGACTGCGTGGCGAGGATCTGGTTGGAGATGTCCACGCAGTAGCGATCGTCGTCGATCATCTGCAAAATGCCGTCCAACTGGCCGCGCGCGATTTTGAGCTTGCGGCGGACGGAATTACGATCGGCTCTCATGGCCTTAGCGGATGGAGATGGCCTGATAGCCCGCCCCGTCGACGGCAGCCTTGAGCGCCGCGTCGGTCACGCTGCCGTCCACGCTGACAGTGGCGGACTTGCTCTCAAGGTCGACCTTTGCCTCCTTCACGCCGGGGACGGCGGAAAGCGCCTGCTGGACGTGGTTCACGCAGTGCATGCAGGCCATACCTTCGATGTTGATTACTTTTTTCATTGTTGTTTCTCCTTTTTCTTCATTTGCTGTCATTTGATTGGTGGTTATCTCCGCTCCGCCGTCCGACGGAGAAGGCGCCGTATGTGCCGCTGCGTGCTTTGCCTTGAACCAGCGCAGGCGCAGCGCGTTGCTCACGACGAACACCGAGCTGAAGCTCATCGCGAGCGCGCCGAGCATCGGGTTCATCTTGAGGTGGAAGGCGGGATAGAATACGCCTGCCGCGATGGGAATGCCGATGGCGTTGTAGAAAAACGCCCAGAAGAGGTTCTGCTTGATGTTGCGGATCACCGCTCTGCTCAATTGCACGGCGGTGGAAACGTCCAGAAGGTCGCTGCGCATCAGCACGATGTCCGCCGACTCGATGGCGATGTCCGTACCCGCGCCGATGGCAATGCCGACGTCCGCACGCGCAAGGGCGGGCGCGTCGTTGATGCCGTCGCCGACCATGGCGACCTTTTTGCCGCTTTCCTGCAGCCGCCGGATCTCGCGCTCCTTGTCCTGCGGCAGCACCTCGGCCACCACGCGATCCACGCCGACCTGACGGCGAATGGCCTCGGCGGTGCGCTCGTTGTCTCCTGTGAGCATGACCACTTCGATGCCCATGTTGGAAAGCTCGGCGATCGCCTGCGCGCTTGTGGGCTTGACAATGTCTGCCACGGCGATGAGACCGAGAAGTCGGCCGCCGCGGGCGAAGAAGAGCGGCGTCTTGCCGTCCTCTGCGAGCGTTTCGCCCCGCGAAAACAGCTCGCCGTTTTCTACATGGTTCGCCTCCATCATGCGGCGGTTGCCTGCAAGGCAGATTTTGCCTTCAACCGCGGCACGAAGGCCCTGGCCAGGGATCTGCTCAAAATTTTCGACGGGCAGGAGCGTGAGTTGCTCCTTTTCCGCTTCCGACACGATCGCCTCGGCAAGCGGGTGCTCGGAGCGCTTTTCAAGCGACGCGGCAACGGCGAGGAGTTCGTCCCTCTCCGCGCCGAAGGGCAGAACGTCGGTGACGACGGGCTTTCCCTGCGTGATGGTGCCGGTCTTGTCGAGAACGACCGTATTGACGCTGTGCGCCGTTTCCAGCGCTTCGGCGGACTTGATGAGAATCCCGTTCACCGCGCCGCGCCCCGTGCCGACCATGATGGCCGTCGGGGTCGCAAGGCCGAGCGCGCAGGGGCAGCTGATGACGAGCACGGAAATGCCGATGGAGAGCGAGAATTCCACGCTGTGCCCCGTCAGGAGCCACACCGCCGTCGCGATGACGGCAATCGTGATAACCACGGGGACAAACACGCCGCTCACCTTGTCGGCAAGCTTGGCAATGGGCGCTTTGGAGCTGGTGGCCTCGTCCACGAGACGTACGATCTGGGAGAGCGTCGTATCGTCGCCGACCTTCGTCGCGCGCATCTTGAAGTAGCCGGATTTGTTGATCGTTGCGCCGATGACGGTGTCACCCACCTGTTTCTCGACGGGAATGCTCTCGCCCGTCAGCGCGGATTCATCGACTGCGGACGCGCCCTCGAGCACCACACCGTCGACCGGAACGCTCTCGCCCGCCCTGACGATGAGCACCTCGCCTGGCTGCACCTCGGCAGCGGGAATGACGCGCTCTGTGCCGTCGCGCTCGACGGTCGCAGTCTTGGGTGCAAGATCCATGAGCTTTGTGATCGCATCGGAGGTTTTGCCCTTGGCGCGCGCTTCCATGGTCTTACCCATGGTGATGAGCGTCAGGATCGTGCCGGCGGACTCAAAGTACAGCTCCATCATATAGGCATGCACCGTGTCCATGTCCATCTGTCCGAAGCCGATGCCAATGCGATAGATGGCATAGATGCCGTACAGAATGGCGGCGCCGGAGCCAAGCGCGATGAGCGAATCCATGTTCGGCGCGCGCTGAATGAGCGCCTTGCAGCCGCCGATATAATACTGGCGGTTGAGAAAGACGATGGGAATGAGCAGCAAAAACTGCGTAAACGCGAACGTCATCGCGTTCTCCATGCCGAGGAAACACTCCGGCAGCGGCCAGCCCATCATGTGCCCCATTGAGAGATAAAAAAGCGGCACGGTGAAGACGAGCGAGAGCGCGAGGCGGCGCTTCATGCCGCGGTAGGCCTCCTGCGCGGCGCTGAGGCCGCCCTGCTTACCGCTTTGCGCGCCGGGCTTTTCGTGCGGTGATGCGCCGTAGCCCGCCTGTTCGACCGCCGCAACGATCTGCGCGGAGGAGAGCGTGCTTTCGTCGTATTCGACGACCATGCTGTTTTTCAGCAGATTCACACTGACCTGCCGCACACCGTTCTGCCCGGAAACAGCTTTTTCCACGCGGCTTGAGCAGGCGGCGCAGCTCATGCCGGTCACATCGTAGGTTTCTTTTTTCACCGGGATTCCTCCTTCGGGATAGATACAATACCCCTGTGGGGTATTCTTGAATTGCCCATAGTATAGGTCGGAATATAGAGGTTTGTCAAGCATTTTTTGGGCAAAACGGAGATTTTGCCTTGGTGCGGAAGGGCTGCGGAGGCTGGACAGTATCCACCTCCTTATGATAAACTGGCGCTGTGATTTTTATGAAACAGGTGCGATATGAAAGAGAGAAAGATAAAAAAACACATCGCTTCGGTGCTGAAAATATACCTTTTGTACGCGGTGCTGACGGCGATCCTCGTCCCGCTGCCGCAAAAGGAGGCTAGCGGCGAGCTCTGGCGGCAATATGAAGCCCGTCTGGATACCGTCGCCGCGCAGGAGCGTGTGATGACCATTGAAGATTCCGACAGCGCGCTGCTGCTCCGCTTGCAGCTTATCGAGAGCGCACGAAGGGACCTCATCTTCTCGACCTTTGACCTGCGCGCAGATGAGAGCGGGCAGGACGTGATGTCTGCCCTATGCGCAGCGGCGGAGCGCGGCGTGCAGGTGCGCATGATCGTCGACGGACTCAACGGCTTTCTCCATTTGCAGGGGGACGCAACCCTCCGCGCGCTCGCGGCGGCGGAGAACGTCGAAGTCCGGTTCTACGACCCTGTGGATCTGCTGCGTCCCTGGAAGCTCAACTACCGCCTGCACGACAAGTACCTCATCGCCGACGGCGAGCGCTATATCCTCGGCGGGCGCAACACGAGCGACCTCTTTCTTGGCTCATATCAGGAGAAAAGAAACATCGACCGCGATGTGATGGTCGTGTCGAATGGGAGCGAAAATAGCTCCGTCCGTCAGCTTGCGGCATATTTTGAGTCCGTCTGGTCGCAGCCGGAGAACCGGACGATCAAGGGGCGCGCATCGGAGAAAACCGGCGCGCTGCACGAGAGATACGAATCGCTGCGGGAGAACTGCCCTGCGGCCTTCGCGGACGCCGACTGGGAAGAGATGACCATGCCGGTCGCGCGCGTGAGCCTTTTGCACAATTCTCCCCGCGCGGAGAACAAATCTCCCGAGCTGTGGGACACGCTCTGCCGTCTGATGGAGCAGGGGGACGACGTGCTGCTGCAAACGCCCTATCTCATCTGCAACCGCGCGATGTATGGAGATCTTGCCCATCTTGCCGGGGAACGGCAGGTGCGCATTCTGACAAACGCCGTGGAGACCGGCGCGAATCCGAGCGGCTGCGCGGACTATCTGATTGAAAAAAGAACGATCCTCTCGTGCGGGCTTGATGTATACGAGGCGGTATCCGATCAGTCGCTGCACACCAAAACGGTTCTGATCGGAAACGATCTGAGCATCGTCGGCTCATTCAATGCCGATATGCGCAGCGCCTATCTCGATACAGAACTGATGCTCGTCATCGAGAGCAAATCCTTCAACGATGTGCTGCGGCAGGCAGAAGCGCCTTACATCGCGCGCAGCCGCCTTGTTCTTCACGATGGCAGTACGGCTTGCGGCGCGCAGTTCGAGGAAACCGCGCTGCCGCCCTTGAAGCGCGCGCTTTACAGAGTATTAAGCGTTGCGCTGCGTCCTGTGCGGCATTTGTTATAAGAAAACCGGATGCCGCCGCGGATAGGCCATAAAACAGATGCAGATTTTGGTGCAATTTCTGCTTTTTTTACCTTGCAAAAGGCTTTTGGTTTTGTTAGGATAGGAACATGTTTGGAATGTTCCGTGTTTTTCACGGAGACAGAGGATAAGAAAGGAAAGTTCGTTATGATTTATACGACCGAAGTACAGCATATGTGCCCCGTTGCAAAGGGCGCATATCACGGTCCCGCCCCGATCCCTGAAGAGGGCAAGTGGGTTCAGGCTAAGCAGCTCGCCGACATCTCCGGCTTCACCCACGGCATTGGCTGGTGCGCCCCCCAGCAGGGCGCCTGCAAGCTGACGCTCAACGTCAAGGACGGCGTCATTCAGGAAGCGCTCGTTGAGACCATCGGCTGCTCGGGCATGACCCACTCCGCTGCCATGGCTTCTGAGATCCTGATCGGCAAGACCATTCTCGAAGCGCTGAACACCGACCTTGTTTGCGACGCCATCAACACCGCCATGCGCGAGCTGTTCCTGCAGATCGTCTACGGCCGCACCCAGTCTGCCTTCTCTGAGGGCGGCCTTGCCGTCGGCGCATCCCTCGAAGACCTCGGCAAGGGTCTTCGCTCTCAGGTCGGTACGATGTTCGCTACCAACGAGAAAGGCCCCCGTTATCTCGAGATGGCTGAGGGTTACTGCACCAAGATGGCGCTCAACGCGCAGGACGAGATCATCGGCTACGAGTTCGTCAACCTCGGCAAGATGATGGACTTCGTCAAGAAGGGCATCGATGCCAACGAAGCGCTCGAGAAGGCCAAGGGTCACTACGGTCAGTGGGACAGCGCGGTCAAGTACATTGACCCGCGTCAGGAATAAGGAAGGGAGGACGAAACAATGGCTTTATTTGAAAACTACGAGAGAAGAATCGACAAGATCAACGGCGTCCTCGCTCAGTACGGTATTTCCTCCGTCGAGGAGTGCCGCGAGATCTGCAAGGCCAAGGGCTTTGACCCGTATGAGATTGTCAAGGGCATTCAGCCCATCTGCTTTGAAAACGCCTGCTGGGCGTACACCGTCGGCGCGGCCATCGCGCTCAAGTCCGGCGTGAAGTCCGCTGCCGAGGCTGCCAAGCTCATCGGCGTGGGTCTTCAGTCCTTCTGCATCGACGGCTCTGTGGCCGAGGACCGCAAGGTGGGTCTGGGCCACGGCAATCTGGGTGCCATGCTGCTGAGCGATGAGAGCAAGTGTTTCGCGTTCCTGGCCGGTCACGAATCCTTTGCCGCTGCCGAGGGTGCTATCGGCATCGTTCGCAACGCAAACAAGGCACGTAAGGAACCTCTGCGGGTCATCCTGAACGGTTTGGGCAAGGACGCTGCGCAGATCATCAGCCGCATCAACGGCTTCACTTATGTGCAGACTCAGTTTGACTATTTCACCGGCAAGCTGAACATCGTCCGCGAGATCCACTATTCCGAGACCGAGCGCGCCGATGTCCGCTGCTATGGCGCCGATGATGTCCGCGAGGGTGTGGCTATCATGCACCATGAGGGCGTGGACGTGTCCATCACCGGCAACTCCACCAACCCCACCCGCTTCCAGCACCCGGTGGCCGGCACCTATAAGAAGGAGTGCATCGAGCAGGGCAAGAAGTACTTCTCCGTAGCCTCCGGCGGCGGCACCGGCCGTACGCTGCATCCGGACAATATGGCCGCCGGTCCCGCTTCCTACGGCATGACCGACACCATGGGCCGTATGCACAGCGACGCGCAGTTTGCCGGCTCCAGCTCCGTCCCTGCGCATGTGGAGATGATGGGCTTCCTGGGCATGGGCAACAATCCTATGGTCGGCGCGACTGTGGCCGTGGCCGTGGCCGTGGCGGAAGCTGTGAAGTAATTTTAATTTACAGTAAAACACCCCTCGACGAGCTGTCGAGGGGTGTTTTTTTATGTGCATAGACTTCAGCACTTGCCGAAAAAGCCGCACAGCAGCTTCAGCAGGGAAGCGCAGTCGAAATTGCAGAACATAGTTGCTGTACCTCCTTGTGGTATTTGCCTTGCAAGACTGGGTACATTGTAACCGTTTTGTAACCATTTTGCAAATGTAAATACTGGAAGTCACAGGATTAGCAGTAGGCCGATGGCGATAAGCAGTTCCTCGTCGGCTTTCTGCCTGGAGAGATAGAACAGCAGAAAAAGCAGCAGCAGGTCGCCGGCGTCTAAATCGCCGAGGTGCAGCTTTTCCAGCAGGTCGTTGAAGAAGCCACGCTCCGGTGCACCGTGCTCCGGTGGCGGCGGAGGAGGACCCTTCGGCGGCGGATTGGGGCGCGGCGGCGCTTCGTCCACGGGAACGCGGGTATAGATGCCATCGTCGCCGCGAATATAGCGGTTATACAGGGAAACCGCCCCCTTCCGAAAGAAATCGCTTGCCAATGGTGATGAGCCGCGCTAGCCTGGCGGCGCGCTCCACCTTATTCTGTTTGCCGTCCTTCAGAAACGGCCGCAGCGCGTAGAGCAATTGGGTGGTTTGGCTGGTGTCGCGGGTCAGCTCCTGCAGCAGGGGCAGGTATTTGGCGATGACCTGGGGATCAATGGCCGGCAGTGGCGCAGGTGGTGGGACCGCCTGAGGAGGTGACGGAGGAGATGGCGGTGTGTTCTCGCCACCCATGGATCCGGAGAGCTGCTGCGCCAACTGCATGATCTGCGCCATACTGCCGGGGTCGGACAGCAGCGCGTTAAGTTTTTCGTTGACGTCGTCCACGCTGTGTCCTCCTTTCCGTTACTGTTGAAGCTTGTTTTCCAGCCGCTGTACCAGCTCCGCGCCCTGTGGGCTGGACAGTACACGAGAGAGCATGGCGCTCAAAGCTGCCGTGTCACCGGAGGCAGCCTGGCGCGCTGCTTGACCCAGTGCGGCGCTGTTGCCGCCGGAGAGCATATTCAGCAGTGCTTGGCCGTCCTGTGACTGCATGACAGACTTCAATGCACGGGGGTCGCTTTTCAGCTTGTTGACAATATCCTGTTCATTCATGGAATGACCTCCTTATAGGGTTCGTTACAGGTATATCCTATGTATGCGGGACGAAAAAAGTGCCTGTCAGCCTTGGCTGACAGGCATAACGTTTTCATTTTACAGGGCGATACAGGAGCGGAGATAGACGTGCCCCGTGTCCTGCTCCGTCTGCCCAAGGACGAAGCCGATACCTGCCTTCGCCTTAGATCGTATCGCGGAGCACCTGATACATTTTTGGCGTACCAACTTGGGGTATCGAGCAATGCCTGATGACAGCTGGACAAGGGCGGCTGTTTATGCAGGATGCTTTGCATAAACAGTTGGAAATACAGTTGTAAATCAGGTACAAATGTGATACAATAATGTGCCAATTAAGATTAGGAGTATAGGTGTTTATGCCTACCTGTATAATACCCGTATGATACCTGTGTGATAAAGGACGGAGACAGATTTGATTTTAGAGACGATCAACAGCCCGGCAGACGTGAAATGTCTGTCCGAGGAGCAGACGGCCACGCTGTGCCGGGAGCTGCGGAGCTTTCTGGTGGAGCAGGTATCCCGCACCGGCGGGCACCTGGCATCCAACCTGGGCGTGGTAGAGCTGACGGTGGCGATCCACAGGGTGTTCGACACAGCCACAGATCGGCTGGTACTGGATGTGGGGCACCAATGCTACGTGCACAAGGCACTGACCGGCCGACGGGAGTTGTTCGATACGCTGCGGCAGTTCGGTGGACTGTCAGGCTTTCCCAAGCCCTATGAGAGTGTGCACGACGCCTTTATGGCGGGGCACGCGTCGGATTCGGTGTCGGTAGCGCTGGGCATGGCACGGGCGCGGACGCTGCTGGGGCAGGACTACCATGTGGTGGCCGTTATCGGCGACGGTGCGCTGGGCGGCGGGCTGAGCTTTGAGGGCCTCAACGACGCCGGCGGCAGCGGCGAACCGCTGGTGGTCATTCTGAATGATAACGGAATGTCCATCGACCGGAATGTAGGCGGGCTGTCCAAGCAGCTGTCGAAGATGCGGACGGACCCGGAGTATTACGAATTCAAGAAGCGTTACCGCAAGGCACTGGAGAAGCTGCCGGCGGGCCGAACACTGTATGAGTGGAGCCACGAGGTAAAAACAGCGCTGAAAAAGACGCTGCTGCCGCCGGTGAGCACCGTGTTCGAGGATATGGGCTTTGCGTACATGGGTCCGGTGGGCGGCCACGACGTACAGCGGCTGACAGCGGTATTGCAGGCGGCCAAAGAGGCCGGGCGCCCGGTGCTGGTACACGTCCACACCGTGAAGGGCAGCGGATACGACTATGCACTGCGGGAGCCGGAGAAGTTCCACGGCGTAGGGCCCTTTGATCCGGCTACCGGAAAGGTACGGCAGGCAGGCAAAGAAACGTTCTCCCATGTGTTCGGCGAGACACTGCGGCAGCTGGCGCGGGAGGACAGGCGCGTGTGCGCCATCACCGCCGCCATGGCCGACGGCACAGGTCTGACAGACTTTGCACGGGAGTTCCCGCGGCGATTCTTTGACGTGGGCATTGCGGAGGGCCACGGTGTGGCTATGGCCGGCGGTATGGCCAAGCAGGGGCTGATACCGGTGTTTGCCGTGTATGACAGTTTCTTGCAGCGGGGCTACGATATGCTGGTGCAGGATATGGCGCTGGAGAAGCTCCATGTGGTGCTGGCGGTGGACCGCTGCGGCATCGTGGGCGCAGACGGCGAGACACACCACGGCTGCCTGGACTATCTGAGCCAGATACCGGGCATGACGGTGCTCTCGCCTGCCAGCTTTGCCGAGCTGCGGCAGATGCTGCGGCGGGCGGTGCTGGAGATGGACGGACCGGTGGCGGTGCGGTATCCCCGGGGTGGCGAGGACGGCTATGACGGCGACTGCGGCGATGAATCAGTGACGGTGCTCCGTCAGGGGACAGACGCGGCTATCGTGACCTACGGTATCCTGACGCAGCAGGCGCTGCGGGCAGCGGCGCTGCTGGCGGGGGAGGGCGTTTCCGCCCGGGTGGTAAAGCTGAACCGGGTCGCGCCGCTGGACAGCGACGGTATTTGCCGGGCGCTGGACGGCGTAAAGCGCATAGTGGCCGCGGAGGATCAGCTCCGCGCCGGCGCGGTGGGCGAACGGCTGAGCGCGCTGCTGCTGGAGCAGGGCGCGGGCACGGAAAAGCTGGTACTGCGAAGCGTCGGCACGACGCTCCCGAGCCAGGGGTCCACGGTAGAGCTGCTGCACGCCCTCGGTCTGGACACAGAGGGCATCGTACAGGCGGTACGGGAGGTATTGGCATGAGCAAAAAAATACGGCTGGATGTGCTTGTGACAGAACGCGGGCTGTGCGAGAGCCGCCAGAAAGCCCAGGCCACCATTATGACAGGTCTGGTATTCGTGGACGGACAGCGGTCGGACAAGCCCGGAACACCGGTGGCGGAGGACGCCCATGTGGAGGTACGGGGCCACGCCCTGCGGTATGTGAGCCGGGGCGGACTGAAGCTGGAAAAGGCTATGCAGACCTTTCCCATCACATTGGAGGGCAAGGTGTGCGCGGACATCGGCGCGTCCACCGGCGGGTTTACGGACTGTATGCTGCAAAACGGCGCGGCAAAGGTTTATGCTGTGGATGTGGGCTACGGACAGCTGGATTGGAAGCTGCGGAGCGATGCACGGGTGGTGTGTCTGGAACGGACCAACGCGCGGTATCTCTCCACGGAGCAGATACCGGAGACGCTGGATTTTGCGTCCATCGATGTGAGCTTTATCTCACTGAAGCTGATCTTTCCGGCACTATATACGCTGCTGTGCGAGGGCGGTGAGGTGGCCTGTCTTATCAAACCGCAGTTTGAAGCGGGACGGGAAAAGGTGGGGAAAAAGGGCGTCGTCCGTGACCCGGCAGTACACCTGGAAGTGCTGGAGAACTTCTTGCGCCATGCAAAGGAAAATAGCTTTACAGTTCTTGGTATTACATATTCTCCTATCCGCGGGCCGGAGGGAAATATCGAGTACCTCGGCTATCTGAAAAAGGGCGGGGAAGCGGACTGCGTCCCTGACCTGCGGGCGTTGGTGGACGCCTCACATTCTGCGTTGAAGGAAGGTCATGGGGAGATATGAAACGTGTGATCCTTTGCCCAAATCCCTATCGGGACAGCGAGCTGACCGTGGCCAAACGGTCCAGGGAGCTGCTGGAGGGGCTCGGTTTTGAAACGGTAGTATGTCTGCCCTTCAGTCGGGAGGGGTATGACGATCAGCTGGGTGTGCCCATCCGGCAGTTACAGCAGGAGATCAAGCGGGCGGATATGCTGATCGCCTTCGGCGGCGACGGTACGATCCTGCATCTGGCCCGGACAGTGGCGCTGCACAATGTGCCGGTGCTGGGCATCAATCTGGGGAGCCTTGGCTTTATGTCCGAGCTGGAGCCAAATGAGCTGGAACGGCTGCGTGACCTGAAAAGCTGGGATTTTGCCGTGGAGTCCCGGATGATGCTGGACGTGACCGTGCTGCGGGAGGGTAAGCCCGTATACAACAATATCGCGCTGAACGACGCGGTAATCTCAAAGGGCAGTGTGGCCCGGGTGGTGCGGCTGGATGTATCCACGGAGGAGGGCCGGCTGACCAGGATTACCGGTGATGGGGCCATTGTGTCCACGCCCACCGGATCCACGGGGTACTCTATGGCGGCCGGCGGGCCCATCGTGGAGCCCACGGCTCACAATCTGCTGCTGACGCCTATCTGCCCCCACTCGACCCGGGCGGGCAGCTACGTGCTCTCGCCGGAGCACACGCTGCTGGTGGAAACGGCGGACGCCAACCGGAAGTTCGTATATCTGTCTGTGGATGGCGGGAAGGCGTTTTCGCTGAAAAACGGCGATGTGGTGCGGACACGGCAGTCCAAGTTCGTGACGAAGCTGGTGCGGCTGAGTAAAAAGAGCTTTTGTGAGATACTGGATTCAAAGATGGGGATGGAGGCGCTGAAGCATGAAAAATGACCGGCAGACAGCGGTATTGCAGATCATTGAGGAGACAGCTGTGGAGACACAGGAGCAGCTGATGCAGCTGCTGGCAGTCCGTGGCTTTGCCTGCACACAGGCCACTGTTTCCCGGGACATCAAGCAACTGCACCTGATGAAGGCACCGGACGGCAAGGGTGGGTATCGCTATGCCGTGTCGGCGCAGATGCCCAAGCTGAATTTTGAGGAGAAGCTGCAGACGATCTTTCGGGAGTGCGTGGTCTCAGCGGAAAACGCCCAGAATTTGGCGATCATCAAAACGATGAACGGCATGGCCAACGCCGCCGCCTTTGCGCTGGACAGCATGGAGGATACGGATATCGTGGGTACGCTGGCCGGCGACGACACGGTGCTGCTGGTATTTCACGACAGTGCCCACGCGGCGGATTTCTGCGAACAGGTGCGGCAAATGCTGCGCTGAGGAGGGAAGATCGGTATGCTGGAGCTGCTGCATATTGAGAATATCGCTATTATCGAGGCGGCGGATATCGAATTCGCACCGGGGTTCAATGCCCTGACCGGTGAGACCGGCGCGGGCAAGTCCATTGTTATCGACAGTCTGAGCGCTGTACTGGGGCAGCGGACAAGCCGGGAGCTGATCCGTACCGGGGCTGAAAAGGCGTTTGTCAGCGCGGCTTTTTCCGGTATGGCACCGGAGCTGACGGAGGAGTTGGGCATCCAGCCGGAGGCGGATGGGACGCTGCTGCTGCAGCGGGAGATCCAGACCGACGGCAAAAACGTATGCCGGGTCAACGGCCGTCCGGTAACAGTGGGACAGCTGCGGGCACTGGGTGCCCGACTGCTGAATATCCACGGGCAGCACGACGGGCAGCAGCTGCTGGACGAGGAGCAGCACATTGTGTATCTGGACAGCTTTGGCAGGGTGGAAAGTCTTGCAATTACATATGCTGAGAAGTATAAAAACTTTACAGATATACGGCGGCAGATCGGGGCGCTGCAGATGGATGAGGCAGAAAAAGTCCGGCGGGTAGACACCCTGCAATATCAGATCGAGGAGCTTCGTCGGGCAAAATTGACGCCCGGTGAAGAAGAGGAATTGACAGCGCGGCGGGGGATGCTTCGGAACGCGGAGAAGTTCCTGGACGCGGTGGCCGGGGCGGACTACGCCCTGAACGGCGACGACAGCGGCGGCGGAGCGCTGAGCGCCCTGCGGCAGGCCCAGGACGCGCTGAGTGGCGTACGACATCTGGATGACGCTTTCGGCCAGCTGTATGAACGGTTGGGGGAGGCGTATAGCGAGGTCTATGACATCGCGGCTACCGTGGAGGACAAGCGGGGCGAGCTGGATGTGTCGCCCGGTGAGCTGGACCGGGTGGAGAGCCGGATGGACCTGCTGTACCGGCTGAAAAAGAAGTACGGCGCGACCGTGGAGGATATGCTGGACTACCAGGCCCGGTGTGAGGCGGAGCTGGCGCAGATCGAGGATGCCGGCGACACGCTGGCGCGGCTGGAGCAGGCGCTGTCCAAGGCGGAGAAGGAGGCACGGCAGGCGGCGCAAGCGCTGTCCGACGCGCGAAAGGCGGCGGCGGAACAGCTGACATCGCAGATACTCGCCGAGCTGCAGCAGCTGGACATGGGGAAGATACGCTTTGCGGTGGACTTTGCAGAAAAGCCTCTGGACAGCGACGGCATGGACACGGTACGGTTCCTGATGTCCGCCAACGTGGGCGAGGAGCTGCGTCCTATCCACAAGATCGCCTCCGGCGGCGAATTGGCCCGGATCATGCTGGCTATGAAGAACGTGCTCAGTGAGCAGGATCACGTGGGGACGATGGTGTTCGACGAGGTGGACACCGGCGTTTCCGGCCGGGCGGCCCAGAAGGTGGCGGAAAAAATGGCGCGTATCAGCCGCAGAAAGCAGGTGCTGTGCGTGACCCATCTGCCGCAGCTGGCGGCTATGGCGGACACGCATTTCTCCGTGGAGAAGGGCGAGAGAGGCGGCCGTACCTATACAGAGGTGCGGCGGCTGGACAGAGAGCAGCGGCGGCGGGAGTTGGCGCGGCTCACCGGCGGCAGCCATGTGTCCCAGACCATGCTGGACGGGGCAGAGGAGCTGCTGGTACAGGCGGAGAAATTCAGGGCGGAGCTGTAGCTGTTTTTCGCAACATGAAAATAGTGGTTGACAAACGAAAAAAATCTGCTACAATAACCTCAACTTGATACCGCAACAGCGATGAAGGGAATAAGTAGCGTATTTCAGACCTGCAAAGAGAGCCTCCGGCCGGTGTAAGGAGGAGAGGAAGAAATGGGTGAATACATCCCGGAGCAGCCTCCCGAACGTTCGCGTGAGCCAGTAGGGATGTGTCGGGTCCGCCCGTTATAGCGGTAGGGTGTGTCTGCACCCAACGAGGTCGTGTCTGCGAGGGCATGGCGAATATGAGGTGGTACCGCGAGCGTCTGCATCGCCCTCTGTCAGTTGACAGGGGGCGTTTTTTATTCCCTGTCACAAGAAAACAAATGAACATACAGAAAGGAAATTGAAGCTATGGGTATTTATGAGGAACTGGTGGCCCGCGGTTTGATCGCACAGGTCACAAATGAAGAAGAGATCCGCGAGATGGTCAACAACGGCAAGGCCACGTTCTACATCGGCTTTGACTGTACGGCGGACAGCCTGCACGTGGGCCACTTTATGGCGCTGTGCCTGATGAAGCGTTTGCAGATGGCGGGCAACAAGCCCATCGCCCTGATCGGCGACGGCACGACCCTGATCGGCGACCCCTCCGGCCGCACCGACATGCGTCAGATGCTGACCGAGGATGCCATCAAGCACAACGCAGAGTGCTTCAAGCGCCAGATGGAGAAGTTCATCGACTTCTCCGACGGCAAGGCGCTGATGCTGTATAACTCCGAGTGGCTGAAGCCGCTGAACTACATTGAAATGCTGCGCGAGGTGGGCGCCTGCTTCTCCGTGAACAACATGCTGCGCGCCGAGTGCTACAAGCAGCGCATGGAGAAGGGCCTCAGCTTCCTGGAGTTCAACTACATGATCATGCAGAGCTATGACTTCTACTACATGTTCCAGCACTATGGCTGCAACATGCAGTTCGGCGGCAACGACCAGTGGAGCAACATGCTGGGAGGTACCGAGCTGATCCGCAAGAAGCTGGGCAAGGACGCCCATGCCATGACCATCACCCTGCTGCTGAACTCCGAGGGTAAGAAAATGGGCAAGACCGCCAGCGGCGCTGTGTGGCTGGACCCCAACAAGACCAGCCCCTTCGAGTTCTTCCAGTACTGGCGCAACGTGGATGACGCCGACGTGCTGAAGTGCATCCGTATGCTGACCTTCCTGCCGCTGGAGGAGATCGACAAGATGTCCACCTGGGAGGGCTCTCAGTTGAACGAGGCCAAGGAGATCCTGGCCTACGAGCTGACCAAGCTGGTCCACGGCCAGGAGGAGGCCGAGAAGGCCAAGGCCGCATCCAAGGCGTTGTTTGCCGGTAACGGCGATACCGAGCACATGCCCACCACCGAGCTGACCAACGATGATTTCGGCGGCGGCAGCATCGACGTGCTGACCCTGCTGGTGAAGTGCGGTCTGGCGGCCTCCAAGGGTGAGGCGCGCCGGCTGGTACAGCAGGGCGGCGTCTCCGTCAACGATGAGAAGGTGGCGGCCATTGAGACGACCTTCGGCTGCGAGCAGTTCACCGGCGACGGCGTGGTCATCAAAAAGGGCAAAAAGGTGTTCCACAAGGCTGTTTTGGTGTAAGCTGTGCGCTGCATCTGTAATTATTGCCATCGTTTTTTGGAAAAGCCGCGGTATGACCGCGGCTTTTCCCTATGCAAAGGAACTTTTCCCGGGAAAAACGTTGCATAAAGGCGGGAAATATACTATAATATCCCGCGGTGTGCAAATTTTGAATGAATGAGTGATACACGATGAAAACACACGATTTTTACTTTGACCTGCCGCAGGAGCTGATCGCGCAGACACCGTTGGAACGGCGGGACGGCTCACGGCTGTTGGTGCTGGACAAGAAAACAGGGGCGGTAGAGCACCGGCATTTTTACGATCTGCCGGAGTATCTGCGTCCGGGCGACTGCCTGATCCTGAACAACTCCCGGGTGCTGCCGGCACGGCTGCTGGGCCATCGGGTGCCCGGCGGCGGAGCCTGCGAAATTTTGCTGCTTATCGACCGGGGCGACAATGTGTGGGAGTGCCTTGTCCGTCCGGGGAAGAAGCTTCGGAAGGGCGCGCGGGTGTCCTTCGGCGGCGGAGAGCTGACGGCGGAGGTGGTGGACGAGCTGCCCGACGGCAACCGGCTGGTAAAGTTCTCTTATGAAGGGATATTCCTGGAGGTGCTGGAGCGGCTGGGTAAGATGCCCCTGCCGCCGTACATCAAGGAGGAGCTGCAGGATCAGGAGCGCTATCAGACGGTGTACTCCAAGGTCAACGGCTCGGCGGCGGCGCCCACAGCGGGGCTACATTTCACGCCGGAGCTTCTGGAGCGAGTACAGGCAATGGGTATAAAGGTAGGATACGTTACACTCCATGTGGGCCTTGGGACCTTCCGCCCGGTGAAAGAGGACGAGATCACCGACCACACCATGCACAGTGAATACTGTGTGATCCCCCAGAAGACGGCCGATCTTATCAACGAGACGAAGAAAAACGGCGGGCGGGTCATCTGCGTGGGGACCACCAGCTGCCGCACGATAGAATCTCAGGCAGCGGAGGATGGAACCATGCGTGCCAGCGCCGGATGGACAGATATTTTTATCTATCCGGGGTACAAGTTCAAGGTGCTGGACGCACTGGTAACAAACTTTCATCTGCCGGAGTCCACACTCATCATGCTGGTATCGGCATTGGCGGGACGAGAGCACGTGCTGGCGGCCTATCAGCAGGCGGTGGAGGAACGGTACCGCTTCTTCTCGTTTGGCGATGCGATGTTTATTCAGTGAAAGCAGGAGAGAGAAATGTTCAAGGTCATCAAAAAAGAGGGAAAAGCACGGCGAGGTGTGTTTACCTGTGCCCATGGCGGCGAAGTGCAGACACCGGTGTTTATGAACGTAGGCACCCAGGCGGCCATCAAGGGCGGCGTCAGCGCTATCGACCTGAAGGAACGGCTAGGGACGCAGATCGAATTGTCCAACACCTATCACCTGCACCTGCGCCCCGGCGACGACGTGGTGCGGCAAATGGGAGGACTTCATAAGTTCATGCGCTGGGACGGACCGATCCTGACCGACTCCGGCGGCTTTCAGGTGTTCTCTCTGGCAGGGCTGCGGAAGATCAGTGAGGAGGGTGTGACGTTTGCCAGCCACCTTGACGGACACCGCATCTTCATGGGTCCGGAGGAGAGTATGCGTATCCAGAGCAATCTGGGCAGCGACATCGCCATGGCCTTTGACGAATGCGTGGAAAACCCCGCGCCCTATGACTACGCCAAAGCCTCCTGCGAACGGACGCTGCGGTGGCTGGAACGCTGCAAAAAGGAGCACGACCGGCTGAACGCTTTGCCGGACACGGTAAACCCCGGACAGATGCTTTTCGGCATCAACCAGGGCGCCACCTACGCCGATCTGCGGATATGGCATATGCAGCAGATCGCCAAGATCGACTGCGACGGCTATGCTATCGGCGGACTGGCGGTGGGTGAGCCTACGGAGGTGATGTATGAGATCATCGACGCGGTGGAGCCGTATATGCCGGAGAACAAGCCGCGGTATCTCATGGGCGTGGGCACGCCAAGCAACATCATAGAGGGCGTGGCCCGGGGCGTGGACTTCTTTGACTGTGTGATGCCGGCGCGCAACGCGCGGCACGGAAAGCTGTTTACCTGGAAGGGCACGCTGAACATCAAAAATGCCAAGTACAAGCTGGATGAACAGCCTATCGACCCGGAATGTGACTGCCCGGTGTGCAGGCAGTTCAGCAGGGCATACCTCCGGCACCTGTTTACAGCGGAGGAGATGCTGGGGATGCGCTTGGCGGTGATGCACAACCTGTATTTTTACAACAAGCTGACGGAGCGTATCCGTGACAGCCTGGACAACGGATGCTTTGACGCATTCCGGGAGGAATACAGCAAAAAACTGGCGGAGAAGATATAAACCTCTTGCCAAAAGCAAAAGAACTATGTATAATAGTATCACTTTGTTGTTAAAGGAGTAATGTTCCATGATTCAGATCGCTTACGCTGATGCTGCCGCTGCCACCACCTCCGGCGGTATGGGTTCCACCATTCTGATGATCGTCCTGATGATCGCCATCTTCTACTTCCTGATGATCCGCCCCGAGAACAAGCGGAAAAAGCAGGCCGAGGAGATGCGGAGTTCTCTGAAGAAGGGCGATTGGCTGACCACCATCGGCGGCGTGTACGGCCGCGTCGTGGCTATCACCGACCGTACTGTGGTCATCGAGACCAGCGAGGACCGCGTTCGCGTGGAGTTCCTGAAGTCCGCTATCGGCCAGGTAGGTACCCTGGACGAGCAGGCTGCCGCCCAGCAGCGTCCGGTGAAGAAGGCTAAGAAGGAAGAGGCCGCGGAGGAAACTCCCGCTGTGGAGGAGAAGACCTCTGATGAGGTCACCGAGGCTCCCGCTGAGGCTGACAAAACCGACGCCGAGTAATACAGACCGAGAGGAGCGCTGCCCGGAGGGCGGCGCTCTTTTTGCGCTGACAGCGATCAGTACCGGTGTATCATGTGACGCAGACCTTCCGCATAAGCTGAAGCAAAGCTGATGCGGGAGGTATTCTTATGTCTTGGAAGCAACTGGCCGGCAAGGGAACGTGGCTGGGCACCGCCACAGCGGCAGTCGTGCTGCTGGCAGCACTGGGCGTATCGTCACTGCTCCTGCTGCGGGGCATCGTGCCGGAGCGCGCGATGGGTCCGCTGGTATGGGGCAGCAGCGTTCTGGCGTGCTTCTGCGGCGGACGTATGGCCATACGGCAGGGCGGCGATGGTCCGCTGCCTCGGGCGCTGGCAGTATCCGCCTGTGTATATGGTGCAATGTGGATCGCGGCGCTGACGGGAAACGAGGCGATACATTTTGCCGGCAGCGGCATCGCCCAGACCTGCGCCGTGTGGGGCGGCGGCCTTTTGGCGGGACTGATCGGAACGAAGCAGAAGCGGCGGAGGCCCCACAGCGGTCACAGAAAGAGCGGTGATCGTCGAAAACGGGCGGTAACATAAAGCGGCGCATGGTTAAAATAACGAAAATGTGTTTTACGGCATTTTTTATCCGACGGTGCGGCGGGCGGCAGGGGAGTCGTTCGCCGCATCACGCTTTTCAAGATATGGTGCAGGTATTTTCGGCATTTCCCCGGATATTGGGATTTTGGCATTTTTATAAACCGCGTCAGTACCCCGGTATACCTTGTTTACATAATCAAGTTGACATAACATTTTGACATAATTTACAAAAAATATGTTTTTGCGGAAAACCTCTTGCGGTTTTGTGAATTATGCCATATATTTATTATTACGTTTTGGCACGTCTATCGAGAGGGCTTGGCTCATACACTGTGGACGAGGTGAGCCCTATGAAGCTGCGTCGTCGCCGTATGCCTGTTCTCCAGCCGCCAAAGGCGCGGCTGTACATACTGTGCCTGTTTCTTGCCGCCGGGATCCTGGCGGGCTTTTTAGCGGGGCGGGCTGTGGCGTCGGAGGATCTGCTGTCGTTGAGCCGCTATGTGACAGGCTATGCGAGGCTGAATGCAGAAGAACCGCGCAGCGCGGGGCTGTGGCAGGTCCTATGGACTTATCTGCGCTATCCGGCCGCGGCGTTTCTGCTGGGCTGTACAGCCTGGGGCGTGATGCTGATCCCGCTGACGTGCGCGGCCCAGGGCTTCTTCCTGTCGTTCGCGGTGCAGTGCTTTGCCGCTGCACTGGGAAAGCAGGGCGTGGTATTGGCGCTGGCGGCGCTGGGACTGCGGTGTCTGTTCACCATACCATGTCTGCTGACGATAGCGGCGGACAGCTTTGCGTGTGCGTGGCGCCGGGCAGAACGTCAAAAGCCGGAGGTGAGAGACCGGCGGAGCGTGATCATCTGTGTGTTTGTATTGCTGACCGGGACAGTGGCGGAGTGCGCCCTGGTGCCGCGGCTTTTTGCATGGCTGATGCCAGGCTTGACTTGAAAGAGAGAGGAGTGAGGGACACATGACGGACTTTATCGCGGCATACCGCGACTATCTGACTGAGGAGAAGCACGCCTCCGCCAATACCCTCAGCTCCTATATACGTGACCTGACCCAGTTTCACAGCTGGCTGCTTTCCGTGGGCGTAACGGATATGCGGAAGGTGAAGAAAGAGACGATCAATGAATATCTGCTGCATATGACCCACAGCGGCAAAAGCCCCGCCACAGTCACGCGGTCCACAGCATCGATCAAGTCATTTTATGCCTATATGATGCAGTGCGGCGCTGTGAAGAGCAACCCGGCCAAGAGCGTGGTGGCCATGAAGGTGGAGAGGAAGTATCCGGAGATCCTCACCAACCGGGAGGTAGAGCTGTTTTTAGAGCAGCCCAAATGCGTGGACGAAAAGGGCTTCCGTGACCACGCCATGCTGGAGTTGCTGTATGCCACCGGAATTCGAGTCAGTGAGCTGATCGGTCTGGATGTCAGCGATGTCAATTTGTCCGCCGGCTTTATCCGCTGCCGCAGTAAGGGAAAGGAGCGCATCGTGCCGCTGTACACCGCCGCGGTGAAGGCTCTGGAGGACTATGTGCGGGATATTCGTCCCCGGCTCATCGCCGATGAGGAAGAGCATGCGCTGTTTGTGAATATGAGCGGCGAACGCATGAGTCGCCAGGGCTTTTGGAAGATCATCAAGTACTATCAGGAAAAAGCGGGCATCGAGAAGGATATCACCCCCCACACCCTGCGCCATTCCTTTGCCGTACACCTGCTGGAAAACGGCGCCGATCTGAGGTCCATTCAGGAGATGCTGGGTCACGCGGATATCAGCTCCACGCAGATATATACACACGTTATCAAAAAGCAGCTGAAGGATGTATATAATAAGGCCCATCCCCGTGCATAACAGCCTATCAAACCGCCCGGTTTTCCGGGCGGTTTTTGTTGCTATTTTTATTCCAGTTTGCTATAATAGAACAAATGTTGGGAGGTGGGCGCAGCTATGCGGATACTGGGCATTGACCCCGGCATCGCCATTGTGGGCTTCGGGCTGATCGAATCGAACCGGGGCAGTGTGCGAATGCTGCAATACGGCGCTGTGACTACCGAGGCGGGACTGCCGCTGGCGACACGTCTGGTGCAGATCGAAAACGACATGACCGCGCTGATCGCCCAACTGAAGCCTGATGAGATCGCCGTTGAGGAGCTGTTTTTCAGCAAAAACATCACCACAGGTATCGCCGTGGCCCACGGGCGGGGTGTGATCCTGTGTACGGCGGAGCGACTGGGCGTACCCATATTCGAATATACCCCCATGCAGGTGAAGCAGGCGGTGGCCGGCTACGGCCTGGCGGACAAGAAGCAGGTGATGGACATGACAAAGCGGCTTTTGAAGCTGAAGGCAGTGCCGAAGCCGGACGACGCGGCAGACGCGCTGGCCATCGCCATATGCCATGCCCGCAGCGCTACCAGCCTGCTGCGGCGTAAGGACCCCGACGTGAAGGAGACTGTCTGATATGTATTATTATGTGAACGGCACCGTGGCGGAGATCGATGCGGGGCTGGCGGTCATCGACTGCAGCGGCGTGGGCTACGCCTGTGCCACGACGAACTATACGCTCTCCCAGCTGAAAAAGGGCGCACCGGCCAAGTTGTACACCTATCTGAATGTACGCGAGGACGCCATGGAGCTGTTCGGCTTCGCCGATCAGAGTGAGCTGCGGAGCTTCAAGCTGCTGATCGGCGTATCCGGCGTAGGCCCCAGGGCGGCGTTGTCTATCCTGTCCGCCGTAACACCGCAGCAGCTGGCGCTGGCGGTGGTGACAGAGGATGAAAAAGCACTGACTGCCGCCAACGGCATCGGCAAAAAGATCGCTCAGCGGGTGATACTGGAACTGAAGGACAAGCTGGCACGGGAGGAAGCGCTGGGCGGCACATCCGTTAAGGGCGGCGCGCCCGCGATGGCTGCGGTGCCCCACAGCAAGAAAAGTGAGGCGCAGTCGGCATTGGCGGTGCTGGGCTACGGCAGCGCGGAGATTGCCGCAGCGCTGAAAGATATCGACATGGAAGCGCTGACGCTGGAGGACATCATCCGGCAGGCGCTGAAGCGCATGATGAAGTAGAGGAGGGGCGCACATGAGCATTGATTTCGGGGCGGACCTGTACGAGGAGCCTATCGTCGCCAAAACGTTTCTCAGTGAGGATGCCAACGAAGGTTCTCTACGGCCCCACACACTGACAGAATACATTGGGCAGGAGAAGGCCAAGCAAAACCTGTCGATCTTCATTGAGGCGGCGCGGCGGCGGACAGAGTCTCTGGACCATGTGCTGCTGCACGGCCCTCCGGGACTGGGCAAGACCACACTGGCGGGCATCATCGCCCAGGAGATGGGCGTGAATATCCGCATCACCTCCGGACCGGCTATCGAGAAGCCCGGGGACCTGGCGGCGCTGCTGACGAACCTGAGTGAGAACGATATCCTGTTCGTGGATGAGATACACCGGCTGAACCGGGCGGTGGAGGAGATCCTGTACCCGGCCATGGAGGACTACGCCATCGATATCATCATCGGCAAGGGACCTTCTGCCAACTCTATCCGGCTGGATCTGCCGAAATTCACCCTGATCGGCGCCACAACACGGGCAGGGTCGCTGTCTGCACCGCTACGGGACCGCTTTGGCGTGACGCTGCGGCTGGAGCTCTACACGCCTGAGGAGCTGGCAAAAATCGTGACGCGCAGCGCCGGCATCCTGAACGTGTCTATTGAACCGGAGGGCGCTATGGAGATCGCGCGGCGGTCCCGGGGCACGCCCCGTATCGCCAACCGGATGCTGCGGCGGGTACGGGACTTCGCCCAGGTGATGGCTGACGGCGTTATCACCAAGTCCGTAGCGGACAAGGCGCTGCTGGCGCTGGAGGTAGACTATCTGGGTCTGGACAACGTAGATCGACGGATGCTGCAGGCTATCATCGAGAACTACGGCGGCGGCCCGGTAGGTCTGGACACGCTGGCGGCCACCATCGGCGAGGAGTCGGTGACGCTGGAGGATGTGTATGAGCCATACCTGATGCAGATCGGCTTTTTGACCCGAACGCCCCGAGGGCGCTGCGTTACGCAGAAGGCCTATGCACATCTGCACATTGCGTTTACGGGCCAGCAGCAGCTGGAATTGTAGTGCGCAGAGACGGTTCGGTGGAATTTTTCGGTTGTTCTCCGCAAGAAAGCCGTCAAATTTGAGTTATTTTTGACAAAGTTACACGATTGACTTGACAAATTATTTTGTAAAAAGGTATAATAGCGTATGGTGAATGATACAAGGGCTGAATATGACCATCTGCAGACGCTGAGCGACGAGGCGCTGTGCGCTCTGGTAAAGCAGGGCAGCCGCGACGCCGAGGAGATCCTAGTAGGGCGTTACCACCGTTTGGTGCGCTCCTGCGCCCGTCCGTACTTTCTGGCGGGAGGGGATAGCGAGGACCTTTTGCAGGAGGGAATGTTCGGGCTTATCAAGGCAATACGGGAGTACGAGCCAGGACACGAGGCCTCTCTGTGCACTTTTGCCGAGACCTGCATTCGTCGGCGGCTGTATTCTGTGCTGCGTGCTGCCGCCTCCGGGAAGCATTCACCTCTGAACCAAGCCGTTCCTTTGGATACCTCTTTCTTTGACGCGAATCTCTCCTTTGCCCACGTCGATCCCGAGGGTTGGGTCATCGACTGCGAAAAAACTGCCGCTCTGCTGGAAAACGCGCGCAAGCTGCTGTCCGAATTCGAGGTAAAGATTTTAGGGTATTATCTGGACGGTCTCACCTGCCGTGAGATCGCAGAAACTGTGGGCCGGTCCCCGAAATCGGTGGACAACGCCGTGCAGCGTTTGCGCCGCAAAATAGCGCGGCAGCTTCTATCCGGCGATATCAGCAAAGGCTGAGCGCAATATATTTTTTCTCAAAGAGAGGGTAAAATCATGTACGAAGACAAGACCTTAGTGTGCAAAGAGTGCGGCAAAGAGTTCGTTTTCACCGCCGGTGAGCAGGAGTTCTACGCTGAGCGCGGCTTCCAGAACGAGCCCCAGCGCTGCAAGGCCTGCCGCGACGCTCGCAAGAACGCCGCCCGTGGTCCCCGTGAGTACTTCACCGCAGTCTGCGCAGCTTGCGGCGGCGAGGCCAAGGTTCCTTTCGAGCCCAAGTCCGACCGTCCGGTCTACTGCAGCGAGTGCTTCGCCAAGATGCGCGCTGAGCAGTAAGTTCTTGTAACTGCTGATACGGAAAGTGTCCGCTTTTGCGGACACTTTCCTTTTTTATGCCGGCCTTTTCACAGTTTGTGTTTGCTTCCTTTTCCTTTTTTCTCATTTCCTATTGAAAAAGTGCGAAAAATGGGATAAACTATCTTCAGCAATTTTCACGGAGGTGAATCGAAATGATCGAAATTACGCGCGATACCATCATCGGCGACATTCTGGACGTTGCGCCGCACACGGCGCCGATCTTCCTGTCGATCGGTATGCACTGCCTGGGCTGCCCCAGCTCCCGCGGCGAAACGGTGGAAGAGGCCTGCATGGTCCATGGCATTGATGTGGACAAGCTGCTGGCTCTCGTGAATGAAGAGGCCAACAAGCCCGTCAAGGAATAAGAAAAGGACGCATACGGTTTTTCCGTATGCGTCTTATTCGCTCAGCAAAAGGAGACAGGATCAGTGGAGAAAAAAGAATTACAGCTTCAGCCGCGGCTGCAATGCCTCGCAGATCTTGTGCCGCAGGGCGCGCGGCTTGCCGATGTCGGCACCGACCATGGTTATCTTCCGGTCTGGCTCTTGCAGCACGGACGCATGGAAAGCGCCATCGCGTCGGACATCAACGCGCTGCCGCTTGACCACGCGCGCGCGACGGCTGCGGAGTACGGTGTGACGGCGTGCATCGACTTCCGCCTCTGTCCTGGGCTTGCAAAGATCGGGAGCGAAGAGTGCGACACGGTTGCCATCGCCGGCATGGGCGGAGAAACGATCATCGGCATTCTGGAAGCCGCGCCGTGGACGCGCGACGGCACGCATACGCTCATCTTGCAGCCGCAGACGAAGGTGGATCTCCTGCGCCGCTGGCTCTGTGAGAGCGGCTATCGCTTTCTGGAGGAGAAACTCGTGCGCGACAAGGAGCAACTTTATGTTGTCTTTCGCGTTACCGGCGGAGAGGTGAGCGCGCTGAGCGAAGCGGACGCGCTGACCGGTATTTTGCTGCGCGACGATCCGCTGTATGGGGAATATCTTTCGCAGCATCTTGCAAAGCTTGAGCGAGCGAGGGACGGGCTTGCCGTTTCGTCGCTTTCAGACAGGGACGCGCGCATCGCACGTTTGCAAGGTCTCATTGAGGAGATCGGGAAGCGGAAAGGGGAGTGGGAGCATGGCAACCGTATGTGAAGTGGAGCAGAGTCTTTTTGCCTGGGCGCCGCGCGAGAGCGCGATGGACTGGGACAATGTCGGCCATCTTGTCGGCGATCCCGAGCGGGAGGTCGAGCGCATTCTTGTCGCACTTGATATTACCGAGCGCGTGGTGCAGGAGGCCATCGACTGCGGCGCGCAGATCATCGTGTCCCACCATCCGGTGATGAACTGCACATGGCACCCCGTCCAGACACTGCGCACTGACGACCGGCAGGGCCGCA
>OHBW01000184.1_pt1 | contig 29383 bp, 24 predicted proteins | sample 1577411 | NCBI WGS metagenome assembly OHBW01 (sample SAMEA3879534, study PRJEB24766) | human gut metagenome | biome: human-associated habitat; feature: feces | place: USA | collected 1985/1987 | reverse complement strand
GCATGCGCTCCCGTTCAGATAATTCCGGGAAGGGCGCCGCAGTTCGGGTGCGGACGGCAACGTATTTCTTTAAGGTACGTACGGCGTTTTGTCGCCGAAAGATAGTGAAAGGCGAGCGCAGAGGCAAAAGAAAAACGGAGTTTTTCGCAATTTGACTCTGCCGAGCCGCCTCCTGTCTTCTCTAAAGATAGTGAAAGGCGAGCGCAGAGGCAAAAGAAAAACGGAGCTTTTCGCAATTTGATTCTGCCGGGCCGCCTCCTGTCTTCTCCGAAGGCAGTGGGTTTGTCGCAGATTTCCGCGCACTATTCTACGGCACCCTTCAGCAGGAGGGGTGCGCAGAGCTCACCGTAGAGCCTGATATAGAGCGTATCCGTATAGGGACCCGAAGGTTTTCCGTCCGTTGCGACGCGTACGGCCGCTTCGGCGCGCGCTCCGGGCGCAAGGTAGGCCGGGATTTCAGCCTGTACGTCGGGCGAGCTGGCGCTCCAGTTGAGCCGCATCGGGGCCTCGGACGTATTGCAGAGCGTAAAGGTGCGTACGGGGCTCTCTCCGCGTTTGGAGAGGCGCATGCCGACCGCCTTCACGTCGGTACGAAGACCTTTGGCCACTTCGTTGGGAAAGCGGAGCTCCTCCTCCGTCATGCTCCCTTCCACGTAGCCGAGTATCATCAGAGTGTTGAATTTCCGGTATGAGCCGTTGGTTGCGACCACCGTGAGGCCGCGCTTCTGTTCGCCGAACAGGTCCGTGGGGTCGAGCGTCACCTCGACGACGCCCTGCTTGCCGGGTTCAACCGGGGCCTTGGAGTATTCGGGCACGGCACAACCGCACTGCGAGTGGACCGTGAGGATGCTGACCGGGGCATCGGCAATGTTCGTGTAGACGAACTGCAGCTTGACCTTGCCGTCGGAGGCCTTGATGCGGCCGACGTCCATCGTCGGCTGTTCGAACCTCAGGATACGGGCGGTCTGTGCCCGGAGGGTCGTTGCAAAGCCCAGTGCAAGCACAAGCAGAAGTGTACGGTACAGCAGGTTGTAATGCATGGTTGGCAGTTTTTTAAAAAAAGGAGGATGCGGCGGCCGAGCGCCGCATCCTCCCGGTAGTTGTTCGTTGGCTCCGGACGGATTACTCCACAACCGGGCACTTGATGTTCTCGAACCAGGTAATCGAACCCTTCGACGATACGGCGTCGTAGCCGTGACCCGTCAGGTCCTTGACCGTCGAGCCGTCCTCCGACTCATCCAGACGCCAGTAGGCAACCAGACCCTCCGAGTCGGGGCTTACGTAGCACTGGTTGTTCTTCAGCTCGACGCTCGTCAGCGCGCGGTTCCATACGCGGGCCTCGCTCACGCAGCCGTTCATGTAACGTCCGCGCTCCGAACGGCCGATGTGGAAGCCCTCCATGTAGTCCCAGGCCAGGTTGATGGCGCTCTTGGTCGAAGAGTCGAGCGTCTGGTCGGCCTCGCCGTTGATATAGAGCGTCAGCTCCGAACCCGTGTCGACAACGGCGATGTGGTACCACTGGCCCGTGTTGAAGTGGGTCGACGAGGTTACCGAAGCACCGCGGCCGGCGTACTGCAGCTGGTTCTTGTCGCAGGAGATGTCGCCGAAGCGGAGCAGGAAGTTCTCCTCGACGCCGATAACCGAGGCGATGCCCGGGTTCGACGAGGCCGAGTAGAAGCTGTTCATGAAGACGCGGCACTCCATCGTGCAGACGCCCATGTCGCTCAGCGAGGCGTCGCCCATCATCGACGGTACGGAGAAGTACCACGACTGCTCGAGGTTGACGCACTTGGTGGTGATAATCTGGTTGATGAGCACGTACTGCGTCTGCGAGGCGCCGAGGATGCCCATGCCGTTCGACGTGCTGGTGATTTTCAGAGGCACGCAGTAGAGTGCGCCGTCCTCGAAATCCTCCATCGTGGTGATTTCGAAGAGTGCGGAGCTCGACACGTTGCTGCCGGCGCTGATGGTCACCCGGTCGGAGGAGAGCTGATAGCTCCCCTCCGGCAGCATCTTGTAGGATGCACCGGTCTGTGCGTTGTAGGTATCGACGGCTGCCGGGTCGATGGCCAGCGTGACGTCGACATCGGAGGTCATTTTGCACGACGAGGTCACCGTGACACCCATCGACGAAGGACCGTCGACGTACATGTTGGCTACGGGAGAGCTCTCCGTGCCGGTGAAGAATACCACGTCGGAGTATTCCAGCGATTTGTGGCATCCGGTGGCCAGCATCGTGGCGGCCAGAGCCATTGCGGAAAGAATCTTATTGAATTTCATGGTTGTGTGCGATTATTTGCTGTAAACATTGAACTCGGCCGTACCCATGTTGCTGTTGTAGGATGCCGTGATTCGGATATAGCGTATCTTCTGGCTGCCGTAGAGGGCTGCGTAGGCTGCGCCGTCGAGCGTTACGATTTGGCCGCTACCCGAGGTTGCAGCACCCAGCTCGCTGTACGTTTCGCCGTTCTCGCTGTACTCGATGAGAATCGTGTGCGGGTGATAGTTCTTGTACCAGTTGTTATCCTGGCGCGGCAGCAGCGAAACGGCCGTTACGTCGAGCACCTCGCCGAAGTCAATCTTGAAGACTACCGGACCGCCCCACGTGCGGACGTAGGTGTTGCCGTCACCGTCGAGCAGCGAAGTGTGGTCGTAGCTCTCGTTGTAGAGGTCCGATTCGCCCTCGATGGTCCAACCCGAGCGGTCCTCGACGAGCGAGCCCTCGATGTCGGCAAGCGTGAAGTTGCTGCGGAAGAGCTCCTCAACGGGCGTTACAATCACGTAAACCACACCGCGGCTCGACGAGGTGATGGCGCCGCTGGCCGAGAAGGTCACCGGAATCAGGTAGCCGCTCTTGTCGGTCAGCTCCGAGAGGTCGCCCTCGAGCGATACGGCAAACTGCGAGGTGGTCTTGTTGGCGTTGGCCTCGATGGTGCCGGGGTTGTTGGCAATCTTCACCAGAGCCTCGTCGATGGCCTTGTACGAAGTGCCGTTGGCGCTGTTGTAGGCATCGATGAGCGAGTTGTCAACCGAAGCCGTCACGGTGTAGCCGCTGGCCGAGAATACCGTCGTGTAGACATCGAATGCTGCGTTGACACCGTTGAACGAGCCGCTCGGCGTGTGAGCCACCTTGCCGGTCAGTACGTTGTCGCTGCCACAGAGAGCGTAGAGGGTCGGCTTCTCGCTTTCAATCTGGTATACGTCGATTTCGTTTACGGTCTTGTACCAGCTGCTCGACGAGAGGTCGAAGTTGATGCGCAGGTAGCGGGCCTCGATGTAGTTGTAGAAGGATACGTAGTAGTCCGTACGGCTCCACGACTCGTTGGCCGTTGCCCACTCGTCCGAGGTGGGAGTTCCGGCGGTGAGGTACTCGTTGCCGTCGACGCTGTACTCGAACGAAATGGTCGACAGCGAGCTGCACGAGAACATGATGCCCGTAACGAGCGTCTTGGACTTCATGTCGATGGTGATGGAGTTGCCTGCCGTGTTATCGAGCGATATGGAGGAACCGGTATCACCGTCGAAGAGGTTGGCGTAATCCTGGCAGTCGGCCGTCCAGCTGCTGCGTCCGCCTGCGGGGAAGCCCACCATGTCGGCCGAGGATTCAATCGGGCGGATGACGTTGGTTTCGGTGTTGACCAGGATGTAGACCACGCCGCGGCTCTCGCTGATGGCTGCATCCGACGAGGAGAGCTTGAGTGCGGTCATGTAGCCCTGGGTTGCGGTCAGCTGCGAGAGGTCGCCCGTCAGTGCAACGGTAGCCTCATCGTCCGACTTGTTCTCGTTGGCGGCAATCTGCAGCGTCGAGTTGGTCAGCTGAACGTACTCCGAAGGCAGTACCTCGTAGGAGGTTCCGTTGGCCTCGTTGTAGGCAGCCACGAGCGACTCGTCGAAGGTCAGCGTTGCCGAGTAGCCGCTCTCCGAAGGATGGGTGGTGTAGACGCTGAAGGCACCCTCGAATTCGGCCGTCGAACCGATGGGACGGTGAACAACCTTGCCGCTGATGAGGTTCTCGTTGCCTACGATGGTGTAGAGAGTCGGCTCCTCGCTGTCAATCTTGTAGATGTTGACCTCGGCGAGTGCAATTTCCGACGTGGGGGTCAGTCGCAGGTAGCGGGCCTCGAAGTAGTCGTAGAAGGCCACGTAGGTCTGCGAGTTGTCCGTCACATACTCACCGCTCATGGGCGTACCGGCCTGCGAGTAGGTCTCGCCGTCGAGGCTGTACTCGATGGAGATGGGGATGTTGGCGTTCCAGGAACCCACGCAGAGACCCGTCACCAGCTGCGTCTCCTTCATGTCGATGGTCGTGGGGCTTCCGCCGGGCAGCGTACCCGACGTGTAGCTGTTGCCGTCGAAGAGATAGGAGTAGTTGCTGCAGTCGGCGCTCCACTGCGAGCGGCCCGTTGCGGGGAAGCCCACCATGTCGTCAGCCGACTCGATGGTGCGGATGAGGTTCACCTCGGTCTCAACGGCCACGTAAACCGTACCGAGCTCCTCGCTCGAGCTCATGCTGTTCGACGTGATGCGCAGCGGAGCCAGGTAGCGGCGTGCGGTGAGCAGCGAGAGGTCGCCCGTCAGCGAGACGGTAATCGAGTCAATCGAGCTCTGTGCGTTCTCGGGGAGCGTCAGCGTGGCGTTCTCCAGCAGGAGGTACTCCTCGGGCAGCACCTCGTAGGTGGTGCCGTTGGTCTCGTTGTACTCCTCTACGAGCGAGCCGTCGTAGGCGAACGTGGCCTTCATGTCGCCGTGCTGCGTGGTATTGCTGCGCACGGGGAACTTGGCCGAGAATTCGCCCGTCGAGCCGGTGGGGCGATGCTTGACCTGAACCGTGTAGAGGTTATTGTCTCCGGTCTGGGTGTATATCAGCTTGTCGGGAGCGCCGACGGTCGTCTGGAATTCCTCGAACTCCTCGCAACCGGCCAGCAGCAGAACTCCCGAGAGAGCTGCAAGGCTATATTTAGCGATTCTTTTCATGGTTCATTCGGTTTAAGGTTATTTGATGATGGCCGGATTCTGCAGCTGAATGGCGCGGCGCAGGTGGCCGTAGGGCATCTCCTTGTCGGCGCCCGAGTCGTTGGTGTTGTAGTCGCGCTGGCCGTGGAAAGCTCCGAAACCGCCCTTGCGACCGCCCGACGAGGGCTGGAACGCAGCCTGCTGCTCCATGTTGCCGCCCGTTGCCCAGTTGTCACCGATATTCTCGGCGAAGACCTGCTTCTCGTTGGGCCAGCCGGCGTCGAACGAGTAGTCCGAGATGGTGGTGTTGTAGGCCTGACGCACCTTCAGGTTGGTGTAGGGCTCACACTCGGTGGGAGGAACTTGTCCGTAGTGGTCGATGATGAGCAGCTTGGTGGGGTCGGCACCCTGCGGGCCGATGAACTGGCCAAGATACTTGATGAAGGTGGTCATGCGGTCGCCCGACAGGGGGTCGCCTTCCGGCTCGTAGTCCAGGTCGATACCGTCGAGGTTGTTGTCCCACATCTCGTTGAGCAGCTTGTTGCCGAACAGTACGCACCAGTCGGGATATACACCCTCGGGGTCGATGGTCGTCGTGTCGTTGTAGACATCATCCGACGTAATGCCCAGCTCCTCGAGGAAGTTCATGATGCGGATGATGGTCACCGATACGATTTTCGTACCCTTCTTGTTGCGCATCTCCCACATCTCCTTGTAGTCGAGCGTTCCCTTCTTGGGAATACCGCCCCAGAGCGATACGATGTCGACGCTGTCAGGAATGCCGGCGAAGCGGTAGGCCGGCGACGAGGGTACGCCGTAGTCGGCGAACCACAGGTAGCAAATCGAGTGGTCGCTCTCCTTGTAGGCGCGCAGGTTGGCGTAGTACTCTTCGCTGTACTGGTAGGCCGGTTGCAGGTTGAGCGGCTCGGCGTCGGTGTCGCAAGCGACAAATCCGGTGATGGCGGCTGCGGCTGCAAGCAGGCTTATGATGGTCTTTTTCATGATTCGGTTGTTTTTTGTATTTCAGGTTGGTTTACAGTCTCGGGTTCTTGTCCCACCATACGTTGGTACCGCCGTTGTCGCCCGTGGGGTTCGACGACTCGCTGTTGAGCGTAGCCGTGGCGGCCGCTACGGCCTGGGCGTTGGTGCTGTACTCGGTCGAGGGGAAGTTCAGACGACGAATCTGCTTCTGGGTGTCGATTTTGCCACCGCTGTTGTTGACCACAACGGGCAGGATGCGCGGATATCCCGTGCGACGGAACTCCGACCATGCCTCCTGTCCTTCGGGGAACATGGCGATGTACTTCTGGGTGATAATCTGCTCGAGGTGGGTCTCGAAGTCACCGCCCGACTTCCAGCATACCGGAATCGAGGCGAGGGCCGACTCCTGCGAGTTGCCGCCGTTGACCACGTCCGTATAGGAACCGGGCATGCTCTCCTCATCGGCGATGTACTCCTCGGCACCGCTGACGCCCAGCGTCGAGAACGAGGTGCGGATACCCTCCTCGTAGTAGGTGCGGGCGTTATCCTCCGAACCCCAGCGCAGCTCGTACTCGGCGCGCAGGAACCACGCCTCGGCGGGGGTCATCCAGAGCAGGTTGTCGTTGTTCGTGCAGTTGACGCGCGAGAGCTCGGCCGAGCTTGCGTAGGCAGCCGTCGGGTTGATGCCGTTGCGCACGCCGTGGTATTCGCCCGAAGCGGTGGCCACGAAGAACTTGCTGCGGCGCGGGTCGCCGTAACCGTTCATGTAGGCCTCGATGGTGGCGCCGATGCGCGAGTCGTCGAAGCTGTACTGAATCATGTAGAGGGGATACTCCCACGTACCGATGGCGGGCTTCTTGAGCTCGGCCAGGTCGGCAGCCGAAGTCATCAGGCCGACGGGGTTGCTCAGAGCGGCCTCGGCCTGGGCCTGTGCCAGCGCAGCGTCGGCATAGACCACGCGCAGGGCCAGACGCAGACGCAGCGTGTTGGCGAACTTAATCCAGTTGCCCACGTTGCCCGAGAAGACGTTGTCGTAGTCCTCGAACTTCTTGGTGTCGGGCTGTCCCTGGTAGAAGGTGGTCAGCGTCGCGATGGCGGCGTCGAGCTCCTCGAAGAAACGGTTGTAGACATCCTTCTGGGCATCGTAGCTCTGGTTGATGCTGCCGCTCGAGAGGTCCAGATAGGGAATCGGGCCGTAGGTGTCCGTCACGCGGTGCATGGCGGCAACCTTCACGATGTCGGCCATGGCTACCTCCTCGGGGAACTCCTCACGCTGCGGGTCGAGCTGGTTCCATGCGCTGATGACGCGCGTGTAGGCGTCGTTGAACATGCTGTTGTACCACTCCTTGGCCGTGATGTTGTAAAGGTTGTTGCCCGTGAAGCTGGCGTTGATGACGCCCGTGTATCCGGCGAAGATGTTGCCGGCGAGGTCCTCGATTACCTGGTAGTTGGCGCTTCCGTACTCTTCGTCGCCGACCAGCTGGAACGAGGGAATGACGTTCTTGGTCATCTGCGAGAAGGCCGAACCCGTCGAGAGGTTGTCCCACGAGAGCATTTCGTCGGTCGCCTGGTCGGGATTGGTGTTCTTGTTCATGAAATCGCTCGTGCAGGCCGCCGACGTGAGCAGTCCGGCCAAAGCGGCGATTCGTATGCTGTTAGCAATTTTCATAATGCTCAGTGATTGAAGTTAGAAGGTTACTTTTACCGAAAAACCGAGGTTACGCGTGCTCGGCTGCATGAAGTAGTCGATACCCGAAGAGTAGGTTCCCGTTCCGGCGACCGATTCGGGGTCGAACGGAGCCTTGCAGTAGAGCATCCAGAGGTTGCGGCCCACGAACGAGACGTTGAGCTTCTTAATCCACTTGCACCACTTCTGAACCGGGATGTCGTAGCCGAGCGTCAGCTCGCCCAGACGGACGTTGGTCATCGAGTATACGTACATCGAACCGATGGCGTCGGCACCGTTGCCGCCGATGGTCTGGTAGAAGCTCTCGGCTGGGATGCGCTGTCCGTTGACCAGAGCGCCGCCGTTGTCGCGGTCGATGGCCGTGCGCTCCGATACGCCGAAGTAGTCCATCGTGGCCTGGGTGAGCGATACGCCCACACCGCCTACGCGTGCGTTGAACATGAAGGCGAGCGAGAGGCCCTTCCAGCGGAATTCGTTGCGCCACGAAAGCGTGTAGCTCGGGTTGCTGTTACCGGCGTAAATCCAGTTGTCCTTGTCGGGAGCGACGGTGCTTCCGGTAGGCGATACCCAAATCATGCCGTGTTCGTCGGTCTTGAGCGTGTTGACGTAGATGTCGCCAATCTGGCCGCCCTCACGCAGCACCATCTTCACGCCCGAGGTACCGCCCATGACCATCGAGTCCTGCGAGATGACCGTGCCGTTCGACAGACGGTAGGAGTCGAGCATGTTGACCACCTTGTTGCGGTTGCGCGAGTAGACAACGTTCGAGGTCCACTCCACGGGACCGAGGTTCTGGTTCAACTCGGCCGAAAGCTCGATACCTTTGTTGTCCACGCGACCGGCGTTGACGTAGAGGCTGCTGTAGGTCGAGGTCGAGGAGATGTCGGGGTTGAAGACCTGGTTGTAGGTGCGCGAGTTGTAGTAGGTTGCACCCAGAATAAGTTTGTTGCCCCACAGACGGACGTCGGCACCGATTTCCCACGACTTGGTACGCTCAGGCTGGAAGTTATCCGACGTAAGGTAGGTCGAGGTCTGCGGCACACCGTCCGAAACGGGATAGGTCGGGATGGTAATCCAGCGCATCGGGGCGTTACCTACCTCGGCATACGAAGCACGGATTTTGGCGTAGGAGAGCACCTTCGACTTGATGCCGAACAGGTCGGTCAGCACGGCCGAAACACCGACCGAGGGGTAGAACATCGACATGTTGGCGGTGTTGGCCAGGGCCGTGGTCCAGTCCTCGCGGGCCGTCACATCGAGGAAGAGCATGTTCTTGTAGCCAATCTGCGCGGTGGCGAAAATCGACTGCGTCTGGTCGTTGATGGTCTCCTTGGCCAGGCTCTTGTTGGTGGTCATGTTGGCCAGCGTGAAGAGGTTGGGCACACCCGTCAGGTCGCCGCCCAGCAGCGTTGCGCGGTGCTTGTAGTCCTCAATCGAGGCACCGAGCGTTACGTTGAGCGAAATCTTGTCGTCGGCAAACGTCTTGTGGATGTTGGCCAGCACGTCGGCGTAGCGCTGCATGGTGGTGTAGTGGTTGTTGTAGTAGCGGCCCTTGTCGCCTGCGAACAGACCGAGCGTCGAGGCGTAGTTGCGCTGCTCGGAGAGCATGTTGGTGTAGTCGATGCGGGCGCGGCCGGTCACGTCGAGCCAGTCGGTGATGTCGTACTTGAGCGAGGCGCCGAAGAGGAAACGGTCCTTGCCCGTGTTGAACATGTTGCGGTTGGTAATCCAGTAGGGGTTCTGCATCTGGAGGCTCTGCGAACCCCACGGCCAGTACTGTACGGGGAAGTTGCGCGAAGCGTCGTAGCGCTCATAGACGGCATACTTGTTGATGTCGTCGCTCGGCGACATGAGGTAGACCGGAATCATCGGGTTGTAGTACTGACCCGACGAGAGCATGTTCTGCTCGTTGATGTTCATGTACATGCCCAGCACACTCAGATGCATGCGGTCCTTGAGGAACGACGAGGAGTGGTTGGCCGTGAAGTTGTAGCGGTTGTACTCGTTGTTGGGGATGATACCCTCGGCCGTTACGACGCCAGCCGAGATGTAGGTCTGGCTGCGCTCGCCGCCGAACGAAACGCTCAGCGAGTTGGAGGTGTTGTAACCCGTCTGGAAGAAGTCCACGGGATTCCACGACGAAGGCTTCGAGAGCTTCGAGCCCCACGAAGCGTAATAGCCGTCCTTGGCACCGTAGGTGTTCTGGAAGGCGGGCGTCACGAAGGGCGACATGAAGGTGGTGTTGTTGCTGTAGTTGACCGAAAGGCCCTTCTCGCCGGTGCGCGTGGTGAGCATCAGCACGCCGTTGGCGGCCTGCGAACCGTAGAGCGCTGCAGCCGAGGGACCCGTCAGAGCCGACATCGAGGCGATATCGTCGGGGTTGAAGTTCGAGATACCGTCACCCGTCAGGTTGTCCTCACGCATGATGGTGAAGCTGTCGCCGGGGTTGGTGAGCGAAAGCGACGGAAGGGGAATACCGTCGAGCACGTAGAGAGCGTTGTTGTTGCCCGAGATGGACTTCGAACCACGCATGACCACCTTCGTCTCACCGCCGACACCAGCAGCACTGGCGTTGACCGTCACACCGGCGATACGTCCCGAAAGGCTGTTGACCATGTTGGCGTCGCGCGTCTTGAAGACGTCGTCCGTGAGGTTCTGGACGTTGTACGAAACGGCGCGCTCCGAGCGCTTGATACCGAGGGCCGTTACGACGACGGCCTCAATCTGCTGGTCATCCTCCTCGAGCGTGATGTCGAGCATCGTGCGGTTGTTGACCGGGATGCTCAGCGAACGGTAGCCGATGAACGAGATGTCGAGCGTCGACTGAGCCAGGGCATCGGTGTAGGGAAACGAGAAGGTTCCGTCGATGCCCGAGGTGGTACCCTGCATCGAACCCGAAATCATCACCGTTGCACCGATGACGGGCTGTCCCTTCTTGTCGAGGATACGGCCGACGAGTTCGTGCGACTTGGGGGTCTGAGCCTTCTGGCGGGTCGAAAGGATGATGCTCTTGTCGTCGATGGAGTAGGTCACGTTGGTGCCCTGGAAGAGCTTGTCGAGCGTTGTGCGGATGTTCTCGTTCGAAACCGAGAGCGTCACGTTGAGGCTCAGGGGAATATCCTTCGTGTTGTAGAAGAAGGTGTATCCGCTCTGGCTCTCAATCTGTTTCATGACCGTCGAAACGGGCGTGTCGGTAACCTGGAGCGTGATGGTTTTCTCTTGTGCGGGTGTTTGTGCCTGCGCGGGGAAAGCTGCGAATGCAAGCGTCAGACTCAACGCCAAAGCAAGCGTTCTGGCTGCACGGAACAATCCGTTCACGGACATGCGCTCACAATTTCCCCCCCCCATAATTTGGGCGGAAAAAATTTTTTTCATAAGTTTGTAAGAATTGATTTTAGGGTTAGTCCGGTCCTCGGGTGGGCCGGATGGTCTTGCGATTCGGCAAGCGGGAGGACGGGCAGGTCTTTCCGCTTGTGTTTTTTTGGGTCGGTCTATGTCTGTTTCATAGTAGTAGAAGAGGTTTTAGGTTGTTGTAAGTTTGTGGTTATCAGTATACTTCAAAGACTGCTCTGCCGTTGGTCTCCAGATTTCCGTCCTCGAGTCCGATTTGGTTGAAATCGATTTTCGACGAGATGGAGAAGTACTTCAGGATGACATCCAGACTCTGGTTGGAGAAGGTTCCGGTGAAGGTATTCTCGAGCAGTTTCGGGTTCTTGATGATGAAGGTGACGTTGTATTTGTTGCCAATCATGCGCAGCGCGTTCTTGAGCGGCGTGTTGTCGAGAACGATTTTGCCGTCCTTCCATGAGATGCTGCCGGCGACGTCGGCCCGGTCGAGGTAGATCCGGTCCGCGAGTTGTAGATGACATACTGGTCGGGCTTCAGGCGTACGAGCTGGCGCATGTGGCGCGAGTCGTCGTACTTCATGCCGATGCTGCCCTTGACCAGCGTGGCGCAGATGTACTCTTCGTCGTAGGCCTCGATGTTGAATTCCGTACCGTAGACCTCTACTTCGGTCGACTTGGCCTCGACGACGAACTTGTGCTTGGGGTCTTTCGTCACCTCGAAGTATCCTTCACCGCAGAGCCGCACGCGGCGCTCCTTGCCGCTGAAACGGGCGGGGTAGACCAGTTTCGAGTTGGAGTTGAGCCATACGCGTGTATTGTCCGGAAGAGTCACGGCGCTTATCATGCCGGTCGTCGAGCGGATTTCGACCATGCTGTTGCTCTTTTCGATGTTCTGCGAGACCAGGTAGACGGTAAGGGCAATGAAGGGGAGCAGCAGTACGGCGGCCACACGTTCGAGGCGGCGCATCGTACGGCGCCACTGTTCGATGCGGATGCGTCGGCGCACCTTGCGCAGTGCCTCGGAAGGGTCTACCTCGCGGTGCATGCGTTCGGCTTCCGAGGCGAGTACCATATAATATAATATATGTGTTCGGCCGTTTTTCGGTTCTCATCGTTCTCGGCCATCCACGATGATACCTTTTCGGCTTCGGAGGGCGAGAGCTCTTCGTTGAAATAACGGACGAGCAGGGATTCGATTTCGGATACTTCCATGAGTTCGGGTTTTGTTATAAAGACTATTCAGCGAGGAAAGTTCCTAAACGAAATGGCGATTTTTTTTGTTGTTTTGCAAATTTTTTTATATCGGCCGTCAGTTTCTCTCATTTTTGGAACTTTTTCAGTCTCGAACCGTACTGTCTGAATGGTTGAGCCGCTTTCGGAGTGTATTCGGGCTGGCGGGTATCCGGTCGGAGGAAAGGCGACTTCCGTCCGGAAGAGGTCGGCTTTCATGGCGAAGGTTGTTCTTCGGCGGGCGTTTTTGTGTCGATGTCTCTGTTTTTACTCCCTTTTTTCTGCTTTTTGGAAGCTTGGCGGCCTCCGTTTTGGAGATATCAGGGGACAAATTGGACTTTTTTCTCCGAAAGCTCCGGGCATTGACTTGGAGTTCCGATTTATTTACTAATTTTGAGACATGCTCAAAAATGAACGGATTTCGGAATCGGAACTGCTGTCCGGATTAATCGACGGAGCGCGGCAGGCCTTCGACGAAATATTCACGCGCTACTATACGTCGCTGTGCGCCTATGCAAACCTGTACGTGCGGCGGACCGAAGTGGCCGAGAATATCGTCCAGGACCTGATGCTGTGGCTCTGGGAGAACCGTACGGAGCTCCAGATTCACGGGGCGCTGTCCCACTATCTGTTCACCTCAGTCAAGAATCGGTGCCTGACTCATCTCAGTCGTGAGGCGCTGCATAATAATCGGTTGAGTACGATGCGCGCCGATATTTCCGAGTCGTTCGGCGTGCCCGACTACTATCAGCTCGAGGAGTTGCGCGAGAACATCCGGCGGGCGGTTGAGGAGCTGCCCGAACTCTACCGCGAGGCCTTCGAGATGAACCGTTTCGAGAACCGCACCTACAAGGAAATCGCCGAAGAGCTGGGCATCTCGGCCAAGACGGTCACTACCGTATCCAGCAGAGTCTGAAGATTCTGCGTGTCAAACTGAAGGATTATCTGCCGCTGATTCTCTTCCTCAACACGGCCGGCCTGCTCGATGCGGGCAACTGGCTTGCCCTGTAGCGCCGCAGCGGTGCCTCGGGAGCGACGGCATGTTATTAAAATTTTTATAAAATAAAGCGGGAGTGCTTTTCCTTTCGGAAGTGCACTCCCGTTCTCTTTTTTTCGTTCGGCGCCTCTCTGCCCGGACCGGGCAGTCGGCGAAGGCATTGTGCGGGATGCTCCCGCCCGGATGGTCAGCGCCTGAAGGTGCCCTCCCAGCGGGTTTCGTTGTTGCAGCCGTCCTTGACGACCAGCAGTGCGCTGTGTTCGGCATGCGTCGGGGCTCCGGCGAAGTGATATTCGAGCGTTCCCTGCATCGGATAACGGTCGCAGGGAACCCACTCCCCGTCGACATAGAGGTCATACGAAGCGATGCCCGAGAAGTTGTCGCCCAGCCGGAAGCGGAGCGCTCCGCTGCGCGAGAGGTCGCCGCCCGGCGTGAAGAGCGGACGCACGGTCGGGGGTACCGTGTCGGCTACGGCGAGCCATTCGCCCGCCGTACGGATGCGGGCGGTCAGCCGCCCTGCGTCGTACGTGCCGCCCAGTCGCACGAGTTTGCCCCGACGATTGCGTACGGCCAGCGTGACATGGGGGGCGGTCTGTTCGGGAACGAAGAACTGCAGGGAGAGCATCACCTCGCCGGCCAGCGGCGTGTCGGAGTCGAGAAAGCGGTAGGCGGGCGAGAGTACCGCCACCGTGCCGCTCCCCGTTGCGGGGTTGTCCAGCCGTACGGGGCGGGCGAACAGCGATTCGTGGAGCGCTCCGGCCGGGATGCGAAGCGTCGCCTCGTCGCCGATGCGCAGCAGCGCGTCGCGGTTGCGCCGTACGGCGACGGCCGTCGTGTCGCGCTCGGGACGGAGGCGCGCATCGCCGCCCCGGATGTCGAATTCGAGCGTCGAGACATTGCCGCAGTCATCCTCGGCCTCGATGCGGACGTGGTGCGTGCTGCCCGGTGCGACGCGAACCAGCCCCCGCTCCCGCAGCGTGGGGTAGAATTCGGCGGGAGCCCCTTCGAGCCGGGCCAGGCGGAGCACCTCGGCGCGGGCACCGCTCTGGAGCGGGTAGCAGGAGACGGCGTCGCAGCTGCGCGAGCGGTCGAACGTGAAGCCGTCCATGCGGTACTCGAAGCGGCGTTCGCCGTCGATGTCCAGACTTACGCGGTAGAGCCCGAAGCGGTTGTAGACCCCGTCGCGGCGGTCCGACGCCTCGATGACGAAGTATCCGCGCGGTCCCACCTCGAGCGGTCCGGCCGCTGCCGTGCGGTAGCATCCGTCGGCCGTCTTCTTCAGCTCGAAGCTCCGCAGCGGACCATGGACGGGAATGCCGTCGAGCGTGTCGACCTCGGCGTAGCGGAGTCCCAGCATGAGCGGGGCGATGTGGTCTTCGGGGCGGATGATGCCCATGCGCACGGTGTTGAGCGTGCGCTGCGTCGATGTCTGGCGCAGTTCGAAGTGGAGGTGCGGTCCGAACGACGAGCCGCTGTTGCCCGAGCGGGCCACCACGTCGCCCTGTGCGACGGGAAACTCATCGGGCCGGAACCAGAGGTTGACGCTGTTGCGCCGTGTTCGGCGCCGTTCGGCGTCGACGCGCTGCTCCAGGTCGTCGCGGAAGCGCAGGATGTGGCCGTAGACGGCCGTATGTCCGTTGCGGAGCGTGATGTAGAGGGCGCGTCCGTAGCCGCCGGGCGCCACCGAGAGCCGCGAGACGTAGCCGTCGGCCACGGCGACCAGCTCCTTGCCCACGGCGCCGTCGGTCTTGATGTCGACCCCGCCGTGGAAGTGGCCCGGACGCAGCTCGCCGAAGTTGGCCGAATAGAGTCCGGCGACCTGCCGGACGGGGAAGAGGTATTGCGTGGAATCTCCGTGTGCCCGGGCCGCCGTGCAGCCCGCCGCAAGGAGCAGCAGTGTCAGAAGGTATCGCATTCGTCGTTCTCCTTGATGAGTGAGGCGACCGTGTCGCCCACCGTTTCGTAATCATATCCGAGCGAGAGTCCGTAGCGGAGCAGCTTGTTCCGCCGCTCGAAGGGGGTCCCGCCCTTCAGGTTCTTCATCTTGCGGCGCAGCTGCTCCTCGAGCCTCCGGCCCATCGCCTCGCGGTCGGTCTGGCGCAGTGCGGCGTCGATGGTCGTGCGCGCAATGCCCTTGCGGAGCAGTGCCGCGCGGATTTTGTATTCGCCCCAGCCGCTCAGCCGCAGCTTGTCGCGCACGAAGGCCTCGGCGTAGCGGGCATCGTCGATGAAGCGGTCGCGCACGAGCCGCTGCAGCACCTGCTGCCGGTCGCCCTCCGACAGCCCCCAGTGCTGCATGAGCCGCAGCGCGTCGCCCGACGAGCGCTCGGCCCGGGCGCAGAGCCGCATGAGCGAGGCAAGCGCCTCGTCGGGGCTCTTCGTCCTTGCGGCGCACGCAGCGGCGGCGCCTTCGGGAGTGGATGGGGTTTGCCGTTTCATCGATTCATCGGTTCGTCATTCGGGTCATGCGTTGCCTCTGCCGCTCCCGTCCGGCTTCGGGATGCCGCCGGTCCGGCCGGCCGCCATGCGTTCGCGGCCGAAGAGGTCGCGGCGGATGCGCACCTCGGTGTAGCCCTCTTCGCAGAGCATGCGGCGCATCGCGTCGCCCGCCCGTTCGTAGATTTCGAAGTAGAGCCCTCCGCCGGGTGCCAGCATGCGGCGTGCGCGCCGGGCAATGGCGCGGTAGAAGCGCAGCGGGTCGTCATCGGGAACGAAGAGTGCCCCGGCGGGCTCATAGTCGCGCACGTTGCGGTGCATCGCCGCGGCATCGCTCTGCGGAACGTAGGGCGGGTTCGAGACGATGACGTCGAACGGGCCCGGGAAGACCGTCTCCAGGTCGCCGAGCGCATCGGCGCGGCGTATTTCGACGGGTGCTTCCAGCCTCCGGCTGTTTTCGGCCGCCACCGCGAGCGCCTCGTCGGCTACGTCGGCGGCCGAAAGCTCCGCGTCGGGCAGCAGCCGCTTGAGGGCGATGGCGATGCAGCCGCTCCCCGTTCCCACATCCAGTATCCGCCGGGCCGCCGGGTTTTCGTCGGCCACCCAGGCCACGAGCTCCTCGGTCTCGGGACGGGGGATGAGCACCCCTTCGCGCACCTTGAAGTTCATGCCGCAGAACTCCGCCTCGCCCAGCTCGTACTGCACGGGACGTCCCGCGGCGAGCCGTGCGACGACGTCGTCGAGCCCCTCAATCTCGAGCTCGGCTCCGGGGTCGGCCAGCAGCTGCGTACGGCTTACGCCGCCCAGGCCCTCGGCCGTGAGCAGAGCGATGCTGCGCGCTTCGGAGGGCCCGTAGAGCGGGGTGAGGGCCTCGGTGATGCGGTGGATTATGTCGCGTCGGGCAGTCATCGGCAGAGCAGGTCGGCAAGGGTGATGGCGAGCGCCGCCTCGACCGCTACGGCGCCCCGCAGTGCGATGCAGACATCGTGGCGGCCGCCGATGCGGAGCGGCCGGCGGATGCCCGTTGCGGGGTCGTAGGTGAGCTGTTCGCGGGCGATGCTCGGCGTGGGTTTGAAGGCTGCGCGCAGCGTGAGCGGGTTGCCGTTCGTAATGCCGCCGTCGATGCCTCCGGCGTGGTTCGTTGCGGTGTGCCCTTCGGCGTCGAGCAGCAGGTCGTTGTTCTCCGAACCGCAGCTGCGGCCCGCGGCGAAGCCGCTGCCGAATTCGACCCCCTTGACGCCGGGGATGGCGAAGAGCAGGTGCGCGGCCACCCCCTCGACCGTGTCGAAGAAGGGGTCGCCGTATCCGGCCGGGATGCCCTCCGCGCGGCAGGCGACGATGCCGCCCAGCGAGTCGCCCTCGGCTGCGGCGCGGCGCAGCACCTCGTCGAAGCGTTCCGGTGCGGTGCAGCCGCCGATTTCGGCCAGCTGCGTCTCGAAGCGCACCGTCTCCGGCAGCATCCGCTTTGCGACGACGCCTGCGGCGACGAGAGGCAGCGTGAGCCGGCCCGAGAAGTGCCCTCCGCCGCGCGGGTCGTTGAATCCGTGGTATTTGACCCATGCCGTGCGGTCGGCATGCGACGGGCGGAAGCGTGTGCCGGCAGCGGGGTAGTCCTCCGACCGGGTGTCCGTGTTCTCGAAGAGCAGCGTGAGCGGAGCACCGGTCGTATGGCCCCGGTAGAGTCCCGAGACGATGCGCGGAAGGTCCTTTTCACGGCGGGGCGTGGTGCCCGCGCGCCGGCGCGCAAGGTCCTGCTCGAAATCCCCGGTCGAGAGCGCAATGCCCGCCGGCACGCCGTCGAGCGTGACGCCGAGCGCGCTGCCGTGGGATTCGCCCCAGAGCGAAAGTCGGAAATTTCTGCCGAAGGTATTCATAATCGTTGTTCTGTTTTGCCCCGATTGCCGGCTTGCGTGCCGCCTATTTGACGCGCAGCCGTTCGAGCTCCTCGAAGAAGAGCGGGTAGCTCTTCGAGACGCACTCGGCCCCCTCGATGGTCACCTCGCCGTCGGCCCGCAGCGCTGCAGCGGCCAGCGACATGGCGATGCGGTGGTCGCCGCAGGCGTCCGCCGTGCCGCCGGAAAGGCGTGCGCGGCCAGAGATGACCAGTCCGTCCGGCAGCTCCCGCACGCTGCCGCCGAGCGCGGAAATCAATGCCGCCGTCGTTTGCAGACGGTCGGATTCCTTCAGCCGCAGCCGCGCCGCATTTATGATCCGCGTTTCGCCCTCGCAGAGCGCGGCAAGGCACGAAACGACCGGGATCAGGTCGGGGATCGGCCCGGCATCCAGCGTAATTCCGTGCAGCGCGCCGCGCCGCACGGTAACAGTCTGTCCGGAGACAGTCAGCTCTGCGCCGAAGCGCGTTAAAAGCTCCGTAATGGCCCGGTCCGCCTGCAAAGACGCGGGATTCAACCCCGCCACGGTCACGCCTGTCTCAGACAGCGCGCCCATGCACAGGAAAAACGCCGCGTTCGACCAGTCGCCCTCGACTGTCTGCACGGCAGGCGCGGCATAGCGCTGCCCGCCGTCGATCTGCCAGACTTGGCCATCCTTTTTTGTAAAAATCCCCGCCGCCGCAAGCGCCTGCTCCGTCATGGCGACGTAGCGTGCCGATTGGAGCGCGCCTGTGACCGTCAGCGTGCTGTTTCCGCTCAGAAGCGGCAGCGCAAACAAAAGCCCGGAAATAAACTGCGAGGAAACATTGCCGGGCAGGGAATAGTCTCCCGCGCATAATTGCCCAGCCGTATGCAGGACGGCCCCGTCCTGCTGCAGCTGCATTCCATGCGCCTCCAGAACCTCCCACAGCGGGGACAAAGGCCGCTCCGGGAGCCGCCCATGCATCTGAATCTCTGCCCGAATACCGAGTGCTCCCAGCACCGGCAGCAGAAACCGCAGCGTCGACCCGCTTTCGCCCACGTCAAGCTTTGCATTTGCGGGGCGTACTCCGATTGGGGTGATCAACAGCCCAGCCGTTTCCTGCGTAAGCTGCGCGCCGAGTGCTTCCAGACACTGCACCGTCGCCTCAATATCCGCGCTGAAGCCGTCCAGAATCAGCCGGGACGGCGCTTTGGAGAGCGCCGCGCAGATGAGCATCCGGTGCGCCTGCGATTTGGAGGCCGGAATCTGAACCGCGCCCGTGCGCGGGCCGGGCGACATCGTCCGCGTCATTTCGCACCTCCGGCTATCAGCCAGTCGGAAATTTCGGAGGCCGGGGTCTTTCGTATTTCGCAGCTTCCGACAGCCGTTGGAACGATCAGATTGATCGAGCCGCCGGAGGCTTTCTTGTCGTGTAGAATCGTTCCAAGCATCTGTTCGACCGGATATGCGCAGTCGACCGGCAGGCCGTACTGCCGCAGCAGCGCCAGCACCGTGTCCCGCGTCCCGGCGGTGCAGAGGCCAAGCTGTGCAGCCGACCGCACGATCATCGCCATGCCGATGGCGACAGCGGAGCCGTGGCTGACGGCAAAGCCGCTGCACGCCTCGATCCCATGGCCGAAGGTATGGCCGAGATTCAGAAGCTGCCGCTGTCCGCGGTCAAATTCATCCTGCGCAACAATATCGCGCTTCATCCGCACGCACGTTTCAATGATATGCTCCAGCTGCGCATGCGGCGGCGTGCGGTTCAGCTCCTCGAAAAACGGCGCGTTTCCAAGCACCGCGTATTTGATGACCTCCGCGCAGCCGTCGCGGAAAATTTCGTCCGGCAGGGAATCCAGACAGTCCGGGTCGCAGAGCACGAGCCACGGCTGATAAAACGTCCCGGCCAGATTTTTTCCGGCGGGCAGATCGATGGCTGTCTTGCCGCCGACGGAGGAATCGACCATGGCCAGCAGCGTCGTCGGGATCTGGATAAACCCGATCCCACGCAGATAGGTGGAGGCCGCAAAGCCCGTCAGATCACCCGCTACGCCGCCGCCCAGCGCGACGACTGCGTCCGCCCGCGTCAGCTGGTTTTCACACAGCGCGTCGAGAAGCGCCAGATACGTCTTCGCGCACTTGGAGCCCTCCCCATGCGGAAACGCGAACCGGCACACGGAAAAACCGGCGTCCACAAGGCTTTTCTGCACCGTTTCGCCATACAAAGGCCATACGGAATCATCCGAGACAAGCATGACCGTGCCTGCGTTCGTCACGCCGCGCACCAGCTCGCCCGCGCGCCGCAGCAGCCCGCGCTCGATCAGAATGTCGTACCGCCTTGAGGCGGAGACCGTGACTGTTTTCATCGTCCGTCGACCTCCTCCTTGCGTTTTTTGCCGTCCTCGAGCAGCTGCGTCAGCGCTGCTGCATCGTCTTCCGCGATCGCGGCGCGGTATTCCATCAGTCTGTCCATCAGACAGTCCAGCTCATGGAGCATATTGTCCCGGTTTTCCAGAAACAGCTCCGACCACATCGGCGCGTTCAGCCACGCCACGCGGGTCATGTCCTTATAGCTTCCGGCGGAAAAGCCCTTGTGCGCCCTTGCCGTCGGACTTTTGATATACGCATTCGAGACAAGATGCGCCATCTGCGAGGTAAACGCGATCATTTCGTCGTGCTTCTCCGCCGTCGTGACGGAGTAGCTGCCGAAGCCTGCCGGGCGCAGCAGCTCCTGCACGCGCGAGAGCAGCGCGATATTGTCAAAATCCGGCGGTACAATGACCATCGGCGCGTTGTGGTACAGATTCGCACGCGCGTGGCCGAACCCGGAATACTGCGTGCCGGCCATCGGATGTCCGCCGAGATAGGTAAACCGGTACTGCTCCGCCAGCGGGAACGCCGCCGCGCAGACCACGCGCTTCGTGCCGCAGCAGTCGATCACGACGGGCCTGCTTCCGATATGCGGCGCGGCAGAACGCAGATAGTCGATCGCGGCAAGCGGCCGCACGCACAGAAGCACCAGATCGCACGTGCCGATGTTCTCCATCGTAAGCGGCGCGTTCACCGCATCCGCCAGCTGCGCGAAGGCAAGCATACTTTCGTCCACATCATAGCCGTACACCGTCCAACCGGCAGCGTGATACGCCTTTGCAAACGAGCCTCCGATGAGGCCCAGACCCACGATCCCGACCGTCATTCCGCCACCGCCTCGCGCACCGCGCGTACCTTGCGGGCGACCTCGGCAAACTGCTCGCAGGTCAGAGACTGCGCGCCGTCGCATAAGGCATGGATGGGGTCGTTGTGAACCTCGACGATCACGCCGTCGGCCCCGCAGGCAGCAGCAGCCAGCGTCATCGGCGGCACGAGCCGATTGATACCTGTAGAATGGCTGGGGTCGACGATGACCGGCAGATGTGACAGCTCGTGCAGCATCGGAACAGCCGCCAGATCGAGCGTGTTTCTGGTGTAATCGTCAAACGTGCGGATGCCGCGCTCACAGAGAATGACATTGTCGTTGCCGCTGGCCATGATATATTCCGCGCTCATCAGCAGCTCCTTGAGCGTGTTGGCAAGCCCGCGCTTGAGCAGAATCGGCTTTTTGACCGTGCCCATCTCCTTCAGAAGATCATAATTCTGCATGTTGCGCGCGCCGATCTGAATGACGTCGACGTTTTCAAACAGCGGCAGATGCTTAATGTTCATCAGCTCCGTCACGATGGGCAGCCCCGTCTCCTGCTTGGCGATCTCAAGCAGGCGGATGCCCTCGCCATGCAGCCCCTGGAAGTCATACGGAGACGTGCGCGGCTTGAACGCGCCGCCGCGCAGCAGCTGCGCGCCTGCGGCCTTGACGGCCTTCGCAACGTATACGATCTGCTCCTCTGATTCGACCGAGCACGGCCCCGCGATCATCGCGAAATGCCCGCCGCCGAATTTCGCATCCCCGACCGAAACCACGGTATCGTCCGGGTGGAACTTGCGGTTGCAGCATTTGAAGGGGTCTGAAACGCGCTTGACGGAATCGACGATATCCAGACTTTCAAGCAAGGACATATCGATCCGGCTCGTGTCGCCGACCAGACCCAGCACGGTCTGGTACTCGCCGAGCGAGGGGTGTACGTCGATTCTCTGGCTGCGCAGCCAGTTGATGAGCTGGTTCCGCTTTTCCTCCGGGACGTTGTGCTTCAATACGACAATCATGGTTTTGACCTCCAGTACAATAAAAAAATGCGGCACAGTCAATTCTGTGCCGCATACAAATCACAAGCTCTTCTGCGCATCACAAATTGACCTTACTATCCGGCGACAGTAAAGTAATAGTAGGATGCGAAAACAGTTGAGAACATAAGAATAAAACTCCTTTAACTTGCTGAAGACATCATAGCACGCGGCGGGATGCTTGTCAACCGGAAATCCTGGAAAAACCGCAGAAACTTACAGCTTTTCCGCTTCCTCCAGCCAGAGCCTGCTCGATGCGTCGGACGGCATGCGCCAGTCGCCTCTGGGGCTGAGCGTCACGGAGCCGACCTTCGGGCCGTCCGGGATGCACGAGCGCTTGAACTGCTGCTGGAAGAACCGGCGGCAGAACGTTTTCAGCCAGTGCCGGATCACGTCGTCCGGATACCTGCCGCCATACGCGTATTTCGCCATCCGGAACAGCTTGCGCGGCCGTGAGCCGAAGCGCAGCAGATGGTACAGGAAGAAATCATGCAGCTCATACGGGCCGACGAGATCCTCTGTCTTCTGCGCGATCTGTCCGTTTTCGTCCGCGGGCAGAAGCTCCGGCGAAACAGGCGTATCAAGAATGTCCAGCAGCACCTCCCGCAGCGCGGGCGCGCTGCTCCCGGCCTCATACTGCACGATGTAGCGCACCAGCGTTTTGGGAACCGAGCAGTTGACCGCGTACATGGACATATGGTCGCCGTTATACGTCGCCCAGCCGAGCGCAAGCTCAGAAAGATCACCCGTGCCGATGACCAGTCCGCCGGACTGGTTCGCGATGTCCATCAGGACCTGCGTGCGCTCCCGCGCCTGACAGTTTTCATAGGTGACGTCGTGCACGGCTTCGTCATGGCCGATATCCGCGAAATGCTGCCGGACGGAGGCTGTGATATTGACCTCCTGCACGCTGACGCCAAGCTCCTCGCAGAGCTTGACCGCGTTGGACTTCGTCCGCTTCGTCGTGCCGAAGCACGGCATGGTGACGCACTGGATCTCCTTCCGGCTGCGTCCGGCCAGATCGAATGCGCGCACGCACACCAGCAGTGCCAGCGTGCTGTCCAGACCGCCGGAAATACCGAGCACGACCGTTTTCGCGTGCGTGTGCTCCACCCGCTTTTTCAGGCCCTGCGACTGGATGCGCAGAATCGCCTCCGCGCGGGCGCGCAGCTGCTCGTCATACGGCGGGACGAACGGGTTGGGCGCGATGTGCCGCGTCAGAACCGTCTCGCGCAGCGGCTGATGGAAAACGACCGTCTGAAGGCCGGGAACGGAATCGTAGCTCGTCGTGCGGTGCCGTTCGTGCATGAGCCGCTGCACGTCGATCTCGGAGACCGTCAGCGAAGCGTCCGCAAACGGCTCGTTTTCCGCCAGGATCGTCCCGTTTTCCGCGATTAGATGGTGCCGCGAGAAGACCATGTCCTGCGTCGATTCCGTCGGCGACGCGCTGCAGTAGACATAGCCGCAGGCCAGCCGCGCCGACGTCGCGCCGACCAGCGACCGGCGGTACTCTGCCTTGCCGATCACCTCGTCGGAGGCGGAGAGATTCAGAATGATGGCTGCGCCGCCCGCGCAGAGCCGCGTTGACGGCGGGCAGGGAACCCACAGATCCTCGCAGAGCTCCACACCGAAGGTGTAGTCCTGCATCCCGGAGCAGCAGAACAGAAGCTCCGTTCCAAACGGCACGCTCTGGCCGCAGAGCGGGAGCGTATACGTCCTTCCCTCCAGCGTTTTCGCGGAGGAAAACTGCCGCAGCTCATAGAATTCGCCGTAATTCGGCAGATGCGTCTTCGGCACCACGCCGAGCAGCCGTCCTGCGTGGACGACTGCCGCGCAGTTATAGAGTTTTCCGCCGAAGCGAAGCGGAAGCCCGACCGCCGTGACCGGGTAGAGATCCTTCGACGCCTCCACGACCCGCGCCAGCGCAGGCTCGACCGCGCCGAGCAGGCAGTCGGAGAAAAACAGATCGCCGCACGTGTAGCCCGTCAGGCAAAGCTCCGGCAGCGTCAGCAGATTCACGCCCGCCGCGTCCGCCTCACGCATCCGTGCCAAAATCTGCTTCGTATTATACTGCACATCCGCGACCACGACGTCAATCGTCCCGGCAGCGGCCTTGATAAAACCGTCTTTCATGGAACCGTTCTCCTGATTTTATAAAGTATCATATATACGATACACGGTTTTGCCGGAATTATCAAGAATAAAAACAAATTGGGTCGGAGACTGGAAAATCTGCGCTTTTGTGCAGAATATATATTTTAAAAGCGGTGTATTGACAACAAACTGTTCAACTTGTAAGATAGAAGAGCCGCCGCTGTGCGGCAGATCGAGTGAAAGGCGGACAGGACATGATTGAACTCAACGGCATGGAGCTGACGATCGAGCAGGTCATCGCGGTGGCCAGACACAACGAGCAGGTGCGAATTTCCGAACCGGCGAAGGAAAAAATCAACCGGGCACGGGCCTACGTGGACGAAAAGCTTGCGCAGAAGGCCGTGATCTACGGTCTGACGACCGGCTTCGGCAAATTTTCCGACACGTTTGTCCCCGAGCAGGAGACAGCTGCGCTTCAGCGCAATCTGATCATCAGCCATGCCTGCGGCATGGGCGCGCCGCTGCCGCGCGAGGTCGTGCGCGGGGCGATGCTGCTGCGGTGCAACGCGCTTGCACGCGGCAATTCCGGCATCCGCCTGTCGACGCTCGAAACGCTGCTTGCCATGCTGAACCGGGGCGTGCATCCGGTGATCCCGGAGAAGGGCTCGCTCGGCGCGAGCGGCGATCTTGCGCCGCTGGCGCATATCGTGCTGGTCATGCTGGGCGAGGGCGAAGCGGAATATCAGAACGCGGTCCTGCCCGGAAAACGGGCAATGGAGCTGGCCGGGCTTGCGCCCGTTGAGCTTGCGGCCAAGGAGGGCCTTGCGCTCATCAACGGTACGCAGATCATGACCGCCATCGCCTGTGGCGTGGTATACGACGCCGTGCAGCTGGCAAAAACGGCGGATATCGCCGCCGCCATGACGTGCGAGGCACAGCTGGGCATCCTGAGCGCGTTTGATCCCGAGGTGCACGCGCTGCGCAGCCAGCAGGGGCAGATGCGCACGGCGCAGAATCTGCTGCGGCTTCTGGACGGGAGCCGTCTGGCCTTCGCGCACAACCCGGAGAAGGTGCAGGACGCCTATTCGATCCGCTGCGTCCCGCAGATCCACGGCGCCAGCCGCGACGCTATCCGCTATGTGTGGGACATCGTCAGCCGCGAGATCAATGCCGTGACCGACAACCCGCTCATCTTCCCCGAGGAGGACAAGGTGATCTCCGGCGGCAACTTCCACGGCCAGCCGGTCGCGCTTGCGATGGACTTTCTGGGCATTGCCCTCAGCGAATATGCCAATGTGTCCGAGCGCCGGCTGGAGCGCATGGTCAATCCCGCGCTGTCCAACGGCCTTCCCGCGTTCCTGACAAAATACGGAGGCGTACACTCCGGCTTCATGATCACGCAGTACGCGGCGGCCTCCATGGTGTCGGAAAACAAGGTCTACGCGCACCCCGCGTCGGTGGACTCCATTCCGTCCTCCGCCAATCAGGAGGACCATGTCAGCATGGGCACGACCGCAGCCAGAAAGGCCCGCATGATCCTCGACAACAGTCAGAAGGTCGTCGGCATCGAGCTGCTTGCCGCAGCGCAGGCGCTGTGGCTGCGCGGCGAGTCGCTCCTCGCCCCCGCGACGGCGGCAGTCTATCAGAAAATCCGCCAGACCGTCCCGCCGGTCGATACCGATGTCGTCATGTACCCCCAGATGGCCGAGCTTGACCGCCTGGTCAAGTCGGGCGCATTGCTCGAAGCCGCAGAACAGGTCTGCGGCAGGCTTCTGTAAAGCCGGAGAAAACCGCCGCCCCGGGCTGTGCATGGACGCACGCCCGGGGCGACAGACGGTTTCACTTATAAATGATGATTCCTACATGAACATAAGGAGGAAATACAATGGCAAAGCTTGTTGAATGCGTTCCGAATTTCAGCGTCAGCCGGGAAAAGGACCCGGCGGTGTTTCAGGGCCTCGTCGACACGGCGAACAGCATCCCCGGCTGCTTCGTCTTCGACGTACAATCCGACGGCAACCATAACCGCTGCGTCTTTACGCTGCTCGGCTCCCCCGAGGCGATGGGCGAGGCAGCGTTCCAGCTGACAAAAAAGGCGACCGAGACCATCGATATGCGCCGGCATACAGGCCAGCACCCGCGCATGGGCGCGACGGACGTCATTCCCTTTATCCCGACCATGGACACGAGCGTAGAGGAATGTGTGGAGCTGTCAAAGCGCGTCGCTGCCCGCATCTGGGATGAGCTTCGCGTGCCGTCGTTCCTGTATGAGGACTCCGCCTCGCGCCCGCAGCGCAGAAATCTGGCCGCCTGCCGCAAGGGGCAATTCGAGGGTATGCCGGAAAAGCTGCTGGAGCCGGACTGGGCGCCGGATTACGGTGAGCGGAAGATCCATCCGACTGCGGGCATCATCGCCATCGGCGCACGGATGCCGCTCATCGCCTACAACATCAATCTCGATACCTCCGACATCGAGGTCGCAAAGAAGATCGCAAAGGCTATCCGCGCCAAGGACGGCGGCTTTGCCTGCTGCAAGGCCATCGGCGTGATGCTTGAGGGCCGGAACATCGCGCAGGTGTCGATGAATCTCACAAACTTTGAAAAAACGCCGATCTACTACGCCTTTGAAATGACGCGTCAGCTTGCCGACCGCTACGGCGCGCGGATCATTGGTTCCGAGGTGGTCGGCCTGACGCCCGCAAAGGCGCTGCTCGACTGCGCGGAATTCTATCTGAAGCTTGAAAATTATGACTGCCGCAAGCAGGTCATGGAATATCATCTGATTGGGATGGAATGAGAGGTGTGACGCATGGAACTGGCAGAACTGACGGTACGCGGCTTTACGGAGGAGATCGCCTCCGCGTCTCCGGCTCCCGGCGGCGGCAGCGCCGCAGCGCTGGCGGGCGCGGTCGGCGCGGCGCTGACCGCGATGGTCAGCGGCCTGACGCTCGGCAGAAAAAAATATGAGGCCGTGCAGGAGCTTGCGCTCCGCGCACAGGCGCAGGCAGACGCGCTGCGCAAACGGCTGCTGTCCGCGATGGAGCAGGACACACAGGCATTTTTGCAGGTCAGCGCGGCCTACGCGATGCCGAAGCAGACGCCCGAGGAAAAGCAGGCGCGCAGCAGCGCCATCGAACAGGGCCTCAAGGCCTGCACGCAGCCGCCGCTTGCCGTGATGCAGCTGTGCGCAGAGGGGCTGGAGCTGCTGGAGAGCCTTCTGGGCAAGACGAACGCAACGGCGGCCAGCGACTTTGGCGTCGCCTGCCTCAGCCTCCGCGCGGGGATGCAGGGCGCCTGGCTGAACGTGTGCATCAATACCGGCTCCCTGCACGACGCCGCGTTTGCCGCCGGTGCGCGCGCAGCGGGGCAGAAGCTGCTCGATACCGGCCTTCCGCGCGCCGACCGCTGCTACGCGGCGATGCTGGCTGCGTGCAGTGAAAAATGACGCAGGAATTCCTGCATTCCTGCAAGAATGAATTGAAAAATGCAAAAGAAGCTGTTACAATATCATCAATGGGGGAGATCACGATGCAGCTGGAGCATACTGAAACCTTACAACTTGATTACGAACTGCCGGAATACCCGGAAATAGACCCGCGCTATCGCCGCGCACCGCGCCGCGAATCGCGCCTGAGCCGGGCGGATCAGGCGCTGGCGATCAAAAATGCGCTGCGCTACATCCATCCCGATCACCACGCGCAGATGGCAAAGGAATTTGCGCAGGAGCTGGCCGAGCATGGCCGTATCTATGGCTACCGCTTCCGTCCCGCAGGCGCGATCTATGGAAAGCCGATCGACGAATACAAGGGCCGCTGCATTGAGGGCCGCGCGATCCACAACAATCTGGACTTCGACGTCGCGCTTTATCCCTACGAGCTGACGACCTACGGCGAGACAGGCCAGGTCTGCCAGAACTGGATGCAGTACCGCCTGATCAAGAAATACCTCGAACAGCTGACGGACGAGCAGACGCTTGTCGTCATGTCCGGCCATCCGCTCGGCCTGTTCCACAGCCACAGACTGGCCCCGCGCGTGATCATTTCGAACGGCCTGATGGTCGGCACGTTCGACGATCAGGAGAACTTCAACCGCGCCGCCGCGCTGGGCGTGGCGAATTACGGTCAGATGACCGCGGGCGGCTGGATGTACATCGGCCCGCAGGGCATCGTCCACGGTACGTTCAACACGCTTCTGAACGCAGGCCGCCTCATTCTCGGCATTCCGAACGATCAGGATCTGGCCGGACGGCTGTTCGTTTCGGCGGGCCTTGGCGGGATGTCGGGCGCACAGGGCAAGGCGGCGGAGATCGCCGGTGCGGCGTCCATCATCGCCGAGGTCGACGATTCCCGTATCGATACGCGCTTCACGCAGGGCTGGGTCAGCCACAGAACGTCGGATCTGGCCGAGGCGGTGGAGATCGCCCGGACACACCAGAAAAACGGCGAGCCGTACAGGTAGAAGGAGTAGGCGTTCATCACCCCGCTGCCAAGGTCGGTCGCCCACGAAAAGGTATTGCGTGGCGCACCGGCAAAGGCACTGTCCGGGTAACCTGCGCCCTTGACGAAGCCGTTCATATACCGGTAAAAGGTGATCTGCTGGCTGTTAAAATCGCCTGCATAGTGGAAAAAGCCGCCGTCAAGGATGTAGAACGGCAAAAAGAAGATGGCCGCCGTCAGGGCGCACAGCCCCACCGCCTGCCAGAATTTTTTATGGCTCTGCCCCCTTGGGGTGAGCAGCCGTGGTTTTTTGAACTTTTCCATAGCGTTCCTCTTTCTCCGCGCACCGGCGCGGAAGTGGATTTGATGTCACCTTGTAGTATAGCACGGCGGCGCGCAAGAAAAAAGGGCTTGACAAGCGCACACGGGGCGGGTATGGTGAAGAAAAGGAGGCGTATTGCCATGCTGTATCCCTTCAGCGCCCTGCTGGCGCGCATGAAGTATATTACCCGGTGGAGCCTGATGCACTCCACCCGGGCGGAATCCCTCAGCGAGCACACCTGCGACACCGCGCTGCTGGCGCACCTGCTGTGTCTCATCGCCAAGCACTACACCGGCACGCCCTGCCGCCCCGAGGTGGTGGCAGTGGCGGCGCTGTACCACGACGCGCCGGAGATTATCACCGGGGATATGCCCACGCCGGTCAAGTACCACTCCCCGGCGCTGCGGGACGCCTACAAGGCACTGGAGACTGAGAGCGTGCGCTCCATGGCGGCTCTGCTGCCCGCAGAGCTGGCCGCAGAGCTGACCCCCTGCATGGACGGCAGTGCCCTGACGGCAGAGGAGCATCGTCTGCTCAAGGCTGCCGACCGGCTGAGCGCCCTGATCAAATGCACCGAGGAGCAGCGCAGCGGCAACCACGAATTTGACGCCGCGCTTCGTCAGCAGCGGGAGGCACTGGAAGGGATGCACTGCCCCGAGGCCGACTGGTTCATGGCGCACTGCCTCCCCTGCTTCACCCAGAACCTCGACGAGCTGACCCGCAGCGAATGATCACGGGAAGGGGACTTCCCGCACATCGTCCGGGTCTAGTCCGGCCTTGCGCTGCTCTTCGAACACTGCCGTGATGAGCTCGTCCAGGTCTTCCAGACGG